>MDSZ01241593.1_pt1 | contig 30188 bp, 27 predicted proteins | sample 811201 | NCBI WGS metagenome assembly MDSZ01 (sample SAMN05326647, study PRJNA326480) | marine metagenome | isolation source: seawater | place: Indian Ocean: North | collected 2010 | reverse complement strand
GGCGCCCGCTTCGCGTTTCCGGTCCCGGAAACGTGCCATGCCCTCACCACGTCACGACGGGCCTATAGCTCAGTTGGTTAGAGCAGGGGACTCATAATCCCTTGGTCGCAGGTTCGAGTCCTGCTGGGCCCACCATTTTTCAAGCAGTTCTATAGCTTCGTACACCGTCTGAGACCGCTCCCCGCCGTCACATATCTGACATACAGCGGGAGCATACTCAGCGTCTGGAAAAGCGCGATCTGCAATCCTTGATGGTCGGAGTTTTTCTGGAAGTGCGCCAACTTCAGGCCGGGGTCACCCCCCCGGCTTTTTTCGTTCCCGCGCCGCCCCATGTGGTCCTGTCGACACACGGCCCTGTCAAAAAAGCCAACGTTCTGGCCCCTGTAGCCTCATACACTTGAACACTGACATACTGATGGCACTGCAACCCATGCCCGGATGCACGGTTCGGATGCAGCAATAAAAACTATGAAATGATGGAGTATCGCAATGGAATCAACCTCCCGGTTCTCAGTACGGGCGATGTCCCTCGCCGTGGCGGCCTTCTCGGCAGGCGTCACGCTCCCTTCCCATGCCAGCATGGGCAACATCGGCACCACTTAAGGCGTCATGCCGGTGGACGTGGCTACCGCGCAGTCGCTGTCGATGTTCAACGACCAGGTGTCCGCCACCTACTACAACCCGGCCTACCTCACCAAGGATGAGCGGGGCGAACTCACCACCGGCCTGTTGCACGCGGAACAGGAGCTGCGCGCCTCCAACCCGAACGCCGACGGCGACATACTCTCCAACTCGCCCAGCCAGCATGTGCTGATCGGCATGAAAACCAACCTCAGTTCCCTGACCCGGTTCGGACACCCGATCTACCTCGGGTTCATCGCCGGCGTCGAGAAATACGGCAAGGAAATGCTGGCGTTCACCTCGGAAACCACCGAATCCGGGCAGTTTCTGCAGTACGGTAAAGAACCCCTGTTCCTGAACATGGGGGCCGCGACGCCGTTGTGGCGAGGCATCTCCGCCGGCGCGTCGGTGCGCATCACCCTGGACGCCACCGCGAATCTGGAAGCCGTCTCCACCCTTGGTGGAGAAACCAGCCGGGAGCAGCTCTCGGTGACCGCCGAACCCTCCCTCAAGGCCATTCTCGGCACCACCATCGACCTGGGGGACACCTTTTGTCCGGACGGTGACTGCTTCCTGAGCGGTTGGGAAACCGCCCTGGTGTACCGCACCAAGTCCTCCGCCTCGACCACCATCGACTCCAACATCGTGGTGACCCAGACCATTCCCGAGCCCGGCCTGAGCCTGGCCGTTTCCACCATCGATTCGTTCCAGCCGGAAACCTTCGGCGTCGGACTCCAGTTCCGTGGCGACCGCTGGCGCATCGGCGGCAGCCTGGAGCAGCAAAACTGGTCCGAGCTGGAAGAGGAGTTCGCCGTCGACACCATCAACGACCAGGCCTCCGTCCCCCCGGACAGCCGGATCCGCTTCGACGACATCCTGATCCCCAGACTGGGCGCCGAATACCAGCTCACCAAGAACTTCGCCCTGCGGGGTGGCGTGGCGTACGAGGAGTCTCCGCTCTCGTCAACCCGGAACCCGGAGATCAACTACCTGGACACCGACAAGATTGTTGTCGGGCTCGGCATCAGCGCCACCTATGACCGCACCCGCTGGCTCGCCTACCCGGTGCGCATGGATCTGGGCTACCAGTATCAGCAGCTCCAGGAACGGGACTTCACCCTGGTTGACCACGACGGAAACGAAACGCCGATCACAGCAGACGGCGACATTCATGTCATCAGTGGCTCCGTCACGCTGAAGTTCTGAGGGGAGAATCCGCCATGAAGTCGACGAAAGCACTGGTGCTGGCGCCGGTTGTCCTGCTCGCCGCATGCGGCGGTGGTGACGAACAGACGCTGCACACCAAGACCACACCGGGCTCTGTCATCTATTCCTATCCGATGACGGACAGGTCAACGTCAGCCCGAAAACCGACCTGATCATCCGCCTGTCCCACCCGGTCACCGAAACCGAGCAGGACCTGGCGGACAAGATTCACTGGAGCGCCGACGGCACCGAGGTCGCATTCACACTCACCCTGGTGGACGGAGGCCGCAGTCTCAAACTGACCCCGGAGAACCCGCTGGCCACCGGCACCGAATACGACGTCACTTTCGATGACCCGCTCCAGGCCGAGGGGGGCCGGAGCATCGTCACGCCCAATGCCGTCGGCCCCGACGGCATTCAGTTCCAGACCCGCCCGGCCTTGTCCGGCATCGCCGGCCTGGCCGATACCGACGACGAGTTCGGTGTCGCCTGGCAGGTTCCCGCCAACGGGTCCGAATTCGAGGCCATGAACTTTTCCACCTTCCGCCTTGCCATGACCCAGCCGGTGCACCCGCGCTGGCGTGACCTGGGCGGCAGCATCACGCTGCTGGACGACGCGGGGCAGCCGGTGCCCGCCACCGTTCTGGTCAAGGGACACCGGATCAGCGTCGACCCCTGTGTGACCCCGGACCCTCTGGATTGCGGCGGCAAGCAGGACATTCTGGACGCCGGCCAAACCTACACCCTGCGCCTGGACAACCTGGCCAGCCTGACTCATCCGGACGGCCCCCGCTTCAGCGGAACGTTTGAGTTCACGCCCAGGGACACCGGCCCCACCGTAGTGCTCCAGCAGTCCGCCGTGGATTCCGGCCTGGCCTCGGGCGTCGACGCCGACCGTGCCATCCGGTCAATCCTCAATGGCCAGATCATCAACGGCGTAACCCTCAACTCCGTGCTGCAGGGGCAGGCCGGGCCGTCCCAACAGACCGGCGACCTGTTCGCCGAACTGGCCTACGCGCCCGCCTTCGAGGCTGATGAAGCCCTACCCCTGCGGATTCCCAAGGGCAGCGTCCTGCACAGCACCAGTCTGGACGTTCTGGTGGGCGGCGTGGTGCCGGTACTGGAAGCCACCCGCCCCGGCGACCCCGTGGGCGATCCGCAGGTGACCGGCGACATCAAGGTCACCATGCTGTCCGATGCTTCCGGCTACATGAGCCCGAACCCCTACACCGACGACTTGAACGCGCCCCGGCACGTGACCCTGTTCATGGACGTATCCATGAACACCGAAGAGGCGCAGCCGAACGCGGCCCTGTCGCAGGATCTGATGGGCGTGGAACTGCGGGGCATCGCCCTGGTCCAGGACGGCGTCCTGACCATCGACGCCATCGGCATGGTGGAACCTGAACTGCTAGGGCAGGAATACACCGATGCCACCATTGCCTTCCACCTGGAAGCCGCCACCGACGTGGACTCCGCGCTGGATGCCGAGTTCCTGCGGGAGCTCGACAGCACACCGCCACACCTAGTGAGCTGGATGCCCGGGCCAGCCGACGCCATTCCCGCCACTCGCCAGTCCATGCAGCGCCCGGGCGACCCGGTCATCCTGTTCTTTGACGAGCCGCTGGACCCGGCGACCCTCGATGCCGGCATCACCCTCACCGAGAACGGTACCCCGGTGACCGACCTGCGCCTGAAGCAGGACGGCACCGCCGTGGTGCTCAACCCGGCAAGCGGTCTCAGGCACGGGGTCGAGTACCAGGTGCAGGTCAATGGGATCACCGATCTGGCCGGCAACGTTGCCGCGGTGCCCCCCCTGACGTTCCATCTCGATGACATCGGCGACGCCTCCGTCACCCGACGCCCGCCGCTGCCCCTGACCACCTACCCTGGTTTCCCCTGCGAGACCGACCATACCCTGCTGGATCTGGACGCCGGCATCCTTGGTCAGTGTTACTCGGCCGGAGGCGTCAACGACATACTGCCGGTGTCGACCCTGCCGTCGGACCGTCCCATCACCGTGGTGTTCTCCAAGTCCATGGATCTCGACTCGATCATCCTCGGCAATACCTTCGTGGTCGAGCGCGTGACCCAGGCAGGGGATGGCACTGTGTCCGTCAGCAACGAAGTGACCGGCCGGCTGGAGAAGAAGCCCCAGCAACTGCGCTTCTTCCCGGACCAGCCCTGGCAACCGGGCAGTCACTACCGCTATACCCTGCGGTCATCGGAGGACAGCGGAACCTGCACGCCCGGAGCCTACACCTCCATCTGCGACACCGACGGTCTGGCCTTGAAGACCGACCTGCTGGAAGGCCTGGACGACGGCGGCGGCAACAACGGCCCCGATGACCTGGTGATCTACTTCACCGGCACCGAGTCCGTGCACACGGTGTTCACGCCACTGAGAAACCTGCCAGTCCGGGACACCAACTCCAATTTCCTGGTGGACTGCGACGACAACGACAATCCGGACTGCCTGGAACCGTTCGATCATGCGGGCAGCGATGAGGAGGGCTGGGCACCATCCGCCAACTCCACCAAGCTGCGGGTGAAGGACAACCAGGCCTCGGCTTCCCCGCCCCTCGTGGTTGCCAGCACTGCGGCGGCCCGGGTGGGCTGTGAAACCGGGGAGACCTGTCCGAAGAACAAGTTCATCTACCAGACCTACGCCCTCAACACCGAAGTGCTGGGCCCCGGGGTCTACGAGCCCACCGGCGACGAGGGCATTCTGGTGAACCTGTACCCGACCCAGCTGGCCACCACCTCCATCAGCGTGTTCACCGAGCTGAAGGTACTGGGCTTCATCCCCATGCAGGAAGAGTCCATCACCCACACCCAGGTCCTGCGCATGCGCTACACCAAGGACGACCCCAACTGCACGGGCCCGGACTGCGCCCGCTCCGGCCTGATTCCCGGGGTCATCACCCAGGGCGATCAGGGACAGCCGGTGTTCAAGACCCGGGCTGAACTGATGCTGGATGCCCCGGACATGGAAATTCCCCTGGGCGGGCGGCACGATCTCTATGGCCGGGAGTTCACCCTGGAGCTGGAAGGCAATATCACCTTCTTTGACGACGGTCGGATGCAGATCGAGCAGCGTAACACCAACCTGGTGGACATCAACGTCGAGGCCCGCGCGCTCGGTGTCGAGGGTGGCGAGCTGGTAACCATCAACCTGCCGCTGCAGATCCCCGAGCAGGGGGTCTACCTCAACTTCATCTCCAACCCCGTCAAGGACCTGCCAACAGAGCCCTAACCGGTCCCGGAACAACGGCCAGCCTTCGGGCTGGCCTTTTTCATTCCCGTTCCGGTACTGCTGCAGACCGGCAAAGGCTGCTACTCTGGAAACGGACAACAACAAGACCCGCTCAGCCGGGGCCACATCTGCCCCAAGGCCGTGGCCCTACAGGATCTGCACCAGGACCCCGAACGCCTGCGCACCCCAATCCGCCGGACCGACAAGGGCTGGCAGCCAATGACCTGGGATGACGCCTTCGACCTGGCCGCCCAGCGCCTGGACGCGATCCGCCGCCAACACGGCCGCAACAGCCTGGGGGTCTACCTGGGCAATCCCAACGTCCATAACCACGGTGCCATGATCGCCATGACACCGTTTTTGCGGGCCCTCGGAACCCGGAACCGCTTCTCCGCCACCTCCAACGACCAGCTGCCACACATGCTAGCGAGCCTGGAGAGGTTCGGTCACCAGATCCTGCTGCCGATACCGGACCTCGACCACACCGACGTGCTCATCTGCATCGGCGCCAACCCGGTGGCCTCCAACGGCAGCCTGATGACGGTTCCGGACATCCGGCGGCGTCTGAACGCCCTCACCGGACTGGCCGCTGACAGCATCCGCGGTCTGGCTCGCCAGTTGGCCGGTACAAGAAAAGCGGCCCTGACGACCTGCTCAGCGACGAGGCCGTCGACCCACTGTCGGGCACCTCGGTCTTGAATGGACAACCGGTTACTGTCAAAGTCTGGCTGCCGGCCCGGCAACGCCAGCCGGCCTAGTCAGACCCGGAGGAATCCCCCATGCCCCCATGGTTGCAATGGACCCTGATCATCGCCGGCTTGGCCGTCATCGGCCTGCTGCTGGCGTTTATTCGCCGCCAGCTGAAACTGCTGGGCGACGACCGGCGGCGCCGGCAGAAAACCGAAGCCCTGCAACGCCAGCGCCGGGAACACATGATCGAGAGTATCCGGGTGATTGCCCTGGCCGTGGAAGAGGATCAGATCGAAACCTCGGAGGCCTGCCTGCGACTGAAAGGGCTGCTGGACCATGTCGCCCCGGAACTGCTGGAACGGGCACCGTTCCAGATCTTTTTGGAGGTCCACGAAAAACTCAAGCACATGCCCACCCACCGGGCCCGCCGGCAGGCCGATCCCGAGTTGCTGGCAACGATGGATGAAGAGCGATTTGCGGTGGAAGCCCGCCACGCCGAGGCCATTCTGGAAGCCGCCCGGGCCATCCGGCACTTTCCCTTCCCTGAGTCGGCACCGCTGAGATGAATTTTTGTAACTTTTTGTAACCGAATGTCCGTCACAAAAACACAGGTTAGCAAAGCAAATCAACAAGTTCCGTATCCGATGTACCCGCAAGCGCCGACACCGTAAGCCTGGCGCCCTCCCATCACGGCGCGCTTTTGCCCGGCCTTGTCTAAATTAAAAGACAGGGTCGGGTTTGCCCCTTCAAACCCGACCCTGCGTTGTTTCTCCTGAACACGTTTGGACGACTCTGCAACAAGCGGGTGAGCTTGCCGGCCATGAGCCGGCCTTTTTCTATTGCCCCATCATCCCCGCCATGGCCATGATGCTGTCCTTGCTTTCGACCAGCTCGTCAAACTGTGCTTCCACCCGTGTCCGGTCCAGCCCGAGACCGTCGTAGACATCATCGCCGACCACCTGGCCCGCGCCCAGGGCCACGCCCCGCTGCGTCAGCAACTGCCGGCCCAGCCACAACAAGCGGGCATAGACATTGTGCGGACCGTCATAGCCAGGGTTTTTCTGATAGCGGATCGCCAGCGTGACTTCGTCCGGCATGCCCCAGTTTTCCATCAGCTGCGCGGCCATCTGCTCACGGGTGATGCCAAGCAGATAGTGCTCGGTCACGGAAGAGTCGATGTCCGGGTTGACTTCCAGAGAACGGCACACCAGTTTGAAGTGCGGCGGGAATACCTGGGCCAACAGCAGATAGCCAAAGTTGTGCAGCAACCCGGCCAAGTAGGCCAGGCCAAACAGCGGCCGCCGGTCCCGGGGCATCATGCTGGCCAGGACACCGGCCGACTGGGCCTGCCAGATGGCCTGCTGCCAGTAATCCACGTACCCGTCCGGGTGGTCCTTCGGGTGTTTCAACGCCCGACCCAACGACAGTCCCATGGCCAGGTTCATCACCAGATCGAACCCCAGCACCCGGGACACGGCGTCGTGCACGGATTTAACCTGGCCCGCCGCGGCATAGAACGAGGATGACGCCCAGCTCACCACCTGCGCCGCCAGACTCGGGTCACTTTCAACGATGTCCACCAGATCCCCCATCACCGCATTGGGGTTGACCCTCAGATGAATGATGCGTTGGGCCGTCTCCGGCAGCGGTGGCAATTCCAGAGTGTCATCCAGCCGCTGCTGGATGCGCAGGCCCGTGAACTTCTTTATGGCGGAGTGGAGCTGGTCCCGGTCCTTGCCCGGTTCATTGAGGTTAACGGCGATTGAGGACACGTCCACCGCGAAACTGCGCCGCGCCGCCTTGTGGGTCAGAGACTGGAAGTCCGCCGCCGGCATAACCATGGCCAGGTTCTGCTCACCCAGCTCCAGTGCCACCGACTCCAGTCGATCGACCTTGTCATCGATCACCGTCGGCCAGCCGGTCAGGGACGGCAGCGCGGGCAATGCCTTCAGGCCGGCCCGTTCACGGACCCGGAGCTGGTCCCGACTCTTCATCAGCCGGTAGTCACGATGGAGTTCCTTGTTGAGTTGCTCCAGGTCGATCAGGTCCTCCTTACGACAGATGACCTGCAGGTTTTCCTGGCCATCGGTCAGCAGGACCATGCGCAACAGCTGGTACGCATTGGCCTGGCTGGCATCCCGCAGTGATACACCCGCAGCCGACTCCCCAAGGGCCTGCTGCACTGCGACAGGTAAGTCCATAAACTTCTCCCGACTGTTGTTGTAAACCCTCCTGGCGCCCTTTCCCTCTTCATATCCCAGTGTTCAGTATAGGGTAAGGAATCCGGCCAGGCTTTGACACCGCTCCATGTTTGCCCAATTACATACGCAGCGAGCCGCGCAACAGACGTTGATCAGACATCCCCATATCGAATGTTTTCACCCAGCCATCGCCTGATCAGAGCCCCCGTGGCCCGGTGATCCGCCATCAGCCGTGGCGCCATGTCCCGGACCGTCTCGATCCAGCCCTTGTCCCGCTCGAAGTCCGCCAGCCGGAACTGCATCATGCCGGTCTGGCGTGTACCGAGCACCTCACCGGGCCCGCGGATTTCCAGGTCCTTCTCCGCGATGACGAAACCGTCCTGGCTGTCCCGCAGGGCCTGCAACCGGGCCCGGCCGTTGGCCGACAGGGGGGGGTGGTACAGCAGTACACAATAGCTGGCCTGGCTGCCCCGGCCAACGCGGCCTCGCAGCTGATGCAACTGGGCCAAGCCGAGCCGCTCGGGGTTCTCAATGATGATCAGGGAGGCATTGGCAACATCGACGCCCACCTCGATGACGGTGGTGGCCACCAGCAAATCCAGCGTTCCAGACTTGAACTCGTCCATCACCCGGGCCTTCTCCTGAGCCTTGAGCCGACCATGGACCAGACCGACCTTCAACTCCGGCAGACGCTCGGCCAGTTCCCCAGCCGTCACCTCGGCAGCCTGGCACTGCAGCGCCTCGGACTCCTCAATCAGGGTACAGACCCAATAGGCCTGGCGTCCTTCCCGGCAGGCCCGCCGGACCCGCTCGATGACGTCGTCCCGCCGAGTATCGGGCACGACGATGGTTTCAATCGGCTGGCGCCCCGGCGGCAACTCATCGATCACCGACGTGTCGAGATCCGCATAGGCACTCATCGCCAGCGTCCTGGGTATGGGCGTCGCGGTCATGATCAGCTGGTGCGGTGCCAGGCCCCCCCCCACGCCCTTCTCCCTCAGGGCCAGGCGCTGATGCACACCGAACCGGTGCTGTTCGTCGATGATCACCAGTGCCAGCCGGTCGAAGGCGACTTCCTCCTGAAACAGCGCATGGGTACCGATTACCACGCTGGCCGCCCCCGTGCGTACCGCCTCCAGGGCCTGGTGCCGGGCACGCCCCTTGATCTTTCCGGACAACCAGGCCAGGGTCAGCCCCAGTGGCGAGAACCAGTCACGGAAGTTCTGGTAGTGCTGCTCGGCAAGGATTTCCGTCGGCGCCATCAGAGCCACCTGGGCCCCGGCGCCGATGGCCTGCAACGCGGCCATCGCCGCCACCACCGTCTTGCCCGAACCCACATCCCCCTGAACCAAGCGCAGCATGGGTACAGGCTGGCTGAGATCCTGGCGGATCTCGGCGACCACCTGGCGCTGGGCCCGAGTCAGCGTGAACGGCAGGTGGTCCAGGAACCGCTCCACCAGGTCACCGGCCGGCAACAGCGGCAAGGCTTCGCGCCTCTGGATCTGCTGGCGGACCTGCAACAGGCTCAGCTGGTGCGCCAGCAGCTCTTCCATCACCAGCCGTTGCTGGGCGGGGTGCCGGCCCGCCATCAGCAGATGAACGGGTGCGTCGGCCGGCGGGGCATGCACCAATTGCACCGCCTCGGTAATGCCGGGCAGCTGGTACTCCGCCAGCAATTCCGGTGGCAGCCAGTCGTGGATGGGGTAGCGGTCAAGATAGGTCAGGGCCTGTCGGCACAGGCTGCGCACGCGGGGTTGTTGAATGCCCTCGGTCAATGGGTAAACCGGAGTCAGGGTGGCCTGCCCCGGCGGCGGCATCGGCGCCGGGTTGACCTGATATTCGGGATGGTAGAACTCGTAGCCCGCGCGCCCCGGGCGCACCTCGCCAAAACAGCGAACCCGGACGCCCTCGGCCAGCTGAGCCTTTTGCGCCGCGGTGAAGTGGAAAAAGCGCATCACCAGAAAGCCCGTGTCGTCCCGGAGGGTCACCTGCAGGCTGCGGCGGCGCCCCATCACCAGGTCCGCTTTCATCACCTCGCCCTCGACCACCGCGACATCGCCGATCCGCAGCTGCCCCATGGGGATCACGCGGGTCCGGTCCTCGTAACGGTGCGGCAGGTGAAACAGCAGGTCCTGTAAACTCGAAATTCCCAGTTTGGCCAGCTTGCCCGCCAGGGCCTCGCCGACCCCCTTTAACTGGGTGACCGGAATATCTTCCAGTGAGGTCATCGGTTGCCTCAGGAGGCTGCCGCCACCGCCGGTGTTTCCGTTTTCGCCTTCTCGATGACCCGGCACTGGCTGGCTGCCAGCGACAGTACATCAATGGCCTTTGGCCGGGGGAAGGTCACCCGCCAGGCCAGCGCCACCGTCCGGAACGGCACCGGCGGTGCGAACGGACGCACGGCAAGGATTTCTTCCGGATACTGCATGGCGGTCGCTGCGGACATCGGCAGCACGGTCACGCCCAATCCCGAGGCCACCATGTGACGGATGGTTTCCAGGGAACTGCCTTCGGTCACCAGCGACGGCGAGCCCTGGTCCACCCGTTTGGTGATGGCCTCCACCAGCGGTGGGCAGGATTCCAGCACCTGGTCCCGGAAACAGTGCCCGGGGCCGAGCAGCAGCAACTGCTCACGGGCCAGCTGGTCGGCGGTGATCTGGGTTTCCCGGGTCAGCGGGTGGCCGCCCGGCAGCAGAACCACGAAGGGCTCGTCATACAGGGGCATGGTCACCACTTCCGGTTCCTCGAACGGCAGCGCGATGATGATCGCGTCCAGCTCCGACTGGCGCAGTTTCTGGCGCAGGTTGGCGGTGTAGTTTTCCTCGATAAACAGCGGCATCTCCGGAGCCGCACGACGCAACTCCGGTAACAGATGGGGGAACAGGTAGGGGCCGATGGTGTAGATTGCCCCGACCTTCAGCGGTGAATTCAACTGGTTCTTACCGTCCTGGGCGATGTCACGGATCACGTTGACCTGATCCAGCACCCGCTGGGCCTGCTCTATGATACGCTGGCCAGTCTCGGTGACCCGAATGCTGCTCTTGCTGCGCTCGAACAGCGGCACCCCGAGCTCATCCTCGAGCTTCTTCACGGCGACGCTGAGGGTCGGCTGGCTGACATGGCAACGCTCGGCCGCCCGGCCAAAATGCCGTTCGCGGGCCAGGGTAACAACGTATCGTAACTCCGTGAGAGTCATGGCGAGCTCCGGTCGGGTCTGTCGGTAGGGACCAGTTGCGAATTTATGAGTAAAAGCATAAGGATTGAAATTGCCTATGGCAATCACTGAAAACACCCACCCGACAAAAATCCTGGTCGCCGGCTGCGGCAAGTTGGGGGGGCGGATCGCCCAGGCGCTGGTGGGGCGGGCCCAGGTGTTCGGGCTGCGCCGGGACATCCGCCGGATTCCTTCCGGGGTCACCGGCATCGCGGCCGACCTGAGCCGGCCGGGCAGCCTGCGCCCGGCATTGCCGGACGCCTTGGACGTCGTTATCTACTGCCTGACGCCAAGTCAGTACGACGAGGCGGGTTACCGGACCGCCTACGTCACCGGTCTGCGCAACCTGATCGACGCGCTGGGGTCCCGGCCCCTGACCCGGCTGCTGTTCATCAGCAGCACCAGCGTGTACGCCCAGCATCACGATGAATGGGTGGACGAGAGCAGCGCCACCGAGCCCCGCAGCTTCAGCGGCCAGCAGATACTGGCTGGCGAACAACTCGCCCTGGGCAGCGGCCATCCGGCCACAGTGGTGCGTTTCAGTGGCATCTACGGGCCAACCCGAACCCGGTTTCTCGAGGAGGTGCGGCAAGGGCGGGTGGCCCCTGTGAGCCCGGCGCCCTTCAGCAACCGGATCCACGAGGAAGACGCGGTTCGGGTGGTTACCCATCTGACGGCTCAAGCCCTGAACGGGCAGGCGCTGGCGCCGGTGTATCTCGCCAGTGACAGCGAGCCGGCCCGGCTGGATGAGGTGGTGGCCTGGTTGCGCCGGCAGGTACCCTGCCGGCCCCCGGCCGAAGATGCCCGCCAGGGTGGGCGGGCGGGCAGCAAGCGTTGTGATAACCGACGCCTGCGGGAAAGCGGCTTCGAGTTCCGGTACCCCAACTATCGGGCGGGGTACCGGCAGGTGATCGACAGCCTCAGCTGATCAGCTGAGTACCATCACCGCTTCCATCTCGATGGGCACGCCCTTCGGCAGCGCGGCGACGCCGATGGCGGCCCGGGCCGGGTACGGTTCCTGGAAGTAGGTGGCCATGATCTCGTTGACCGTGGCGAAGTTGGCCAGGTCCGTCATGTAGATGTTGAGTTTGACGATGTCCTTCAGACCACCGCCGGCCGCTTCGCACACGGCCTTGAGGTTTTCGAACACCTGCCGGGTCTTGGCAGCGAAATCCCCCGGCACCACGTCCATGGTTTCGGGATCCAGCGGAATCTGGCCGGACAGGTATACGGTGTCACCGGCCTTGACCGCCTGTGAGTAGGTGCCGATGGCCTGAGGCGCGTTTTCGGTCTGGATGACGGATTTGTTGGTCATGATTGTCTTGTCCTCTCGTCCAAAACGCCAATGCTCGCCCCTGCGCGAGGCGGCTGTCAACTGTCTTGCAACGGGCTTCAGTGGCGGACCCGGCTGATATGGGTCACCGCCCGGATGGTCCGGATGCGCCGCATCACCCGGGCCAGGTGTTTGCGGCCGCTCACATGCAGTACCAGGCTGACGACACTGAACTTGGCGTTCTGCTCTTCCACGTTGATCCGTTCGATGTTGCCGTCCGCCTTGGCCACCGCGTTGGCCAGCTCGGCGATGATGCCACGCTGACGTTCAAGCTCGACCCGCAACTCCACCGCGAACTCGTTGGTGATGTCCTTCGCCCACTTCAGGTGGGTCAGACTGGCGCGGCCTTCGTCATCGTCCGGCAGCCGTGAGCAGGTGTCGGAATGAATCACCATGCCCTTGCCGGAGTCCATCACCCCGACCACCGGATCGCCGGGGATCGGCTTGCAGCAGCTGGCGAACCGCACCAGCAGGCCTTCCGTGCCACGGATGGTCACCGGGCCGCCGTCCACCGGCTGGGCTTCCTCCACCGTCGCGGTGTCCGAGCCCTCGGCGCCGTGCACCAGCTGCCGGGCCACCAAATACGCCATGCGATTGCCCAGCCCGATGTCGCTGACCAAGTCATCGAAACTGCTGACTTGGTTGTGCCGGACCACAGCCTGGATCTGGGCATCGCTGATCTCCGACAGCTTGGTGCCAAAGCCTTTCAGGGATTTTTTCAGCAGCGTGCGGCCCAGCTCCAGAGATTCGGCCCGCTTCTGGGTCTTGAGCGCGTGCCGGATGCTGCTGCGCGCCTTGCCGGTCACGACGAAACTGAGCCAGGCAGGGTTCGGCCGGGCGCCGGGAGCGGTGATGATTTCGACGGTCTGGCCACTTTGCAGGGGCTGGCTCAGGGAGGCCAGGTTGCGGTTGATCCGGCAGGCCACGGCGGCATTGCCGATGTCGGTGTGGATGGCGTAGGCAAAATCCACCGGTGTGGCGCCGCGGGGCAACTCCAGAATCCGGCCCTTGGGCGTGAAGACGTAGACTTCATCCGGGAACAGGTCTACCTTGACGTGCTCGATGAACTCCAGGGAATCGTCCGCCCGTTCCCGCATTTCCATCAGCCCCTTCAGCCAGCGGTCCACCCGGGCCTGGTTCACGCTGGTGACATTGGACGCTTCGTTCTTGTACATCCAGTGCGCGGCGATGCCGTTGTTGGCGATCTGTTCCATTTCCTCGGTGCGGATCTGGATCTCGATGTTCACGTGCATGCCGAACAACGTAGTGTGCAGGGACTGGTAGCCGTTGGCCTTGGGCATGGCGATATAGTCCTTGAAACGCCCGGGCAGGGGCTTGTAAAGGCTGTGCACGGCACCGAGAATGCGGTAACAGTCGTCCTCGGTGTCGGTGATGATCCGAAACGCGTAGACATCCATGATCTCGTGGAACGACTTGTGCTTGAACTTCATCTTGTTGTAGATGCTGTTCAGGTGTTTCTCGCGCCCCAGGATGCGCCCGGGCAGGCCACGCTCCTCCAGCTTGGCCTGCAGCTTGCCCCGGATTTCCTCGATGATTTCCCGGTGGCTGCCGCGCAGCTTCTCCACCGCTTTGCGGATGTAGCGCGCGCGCATCGGATACAGCGCCGCGAACCCCAGGTCCTCCAGCTCGGTACAGATCGAGTGCATCCCCAGGCGGTTGGCGATGGGGGCGTAGATATCGAGGGTTTCGGTGGCGATGCGCTGGCGCTTTTCGTAGGGCATGGGGCCCAGCGTGCGCATGTTGTGCAGGCGGTCGGCCAGCTTCACCAGGATGACCCGGATGTCCTTGGCCATGGCCAGGGTCATTTTCTGGAAATTCTCGGCCTGGGCCTCGGCGCGGGAACGGAACTCGATCTGGGTCAGCTTGCTGCCCCCATCCACCAGCTCGGCCACATCCTCCCCGAACTGCTCGGCCAGGGCGTCCTTCGGAATCCCCGTATCCTCGATAACGTCGTGGAGCATGGCAGCCATCAGGCTCTGATGGTCCAGTTTCAGCTCGGCGAGGATGCGGGCGACCGCCAGCGGATGAGTGATGTAACGGTCGCCGCTCTTGCGCATTTGGCCCTCATGGGCCTGTTCGGCGTAATAGTAGGCCCGTCGCACCTGATTGATGCGATTGGTATCCAGGTAGGTACTGAGCTCCTTCGCCAGCCCTTCGACCGTAGGCTCTGCCGACACCGCGCCTCCACATGTTTCCGTATTTCAGGGACAAAAAAACCCGAATGCACGCATCCGGGTCCTTCCTGATCCTTCCAGCAACTCTATAGATACACTATAAAACTGCGGGGGCGGATTTCAATGCTTCTTATTTGCGAACAAGCCAATAAGGCTGCCAGGCGTCAATCGTCATCGTCTTCGTTCAGCAGGTCGCGAGTGATCTTGCCTTCGGCGATTTCACGCAGGGCAATCACTGTCGGCTTATCGTTCTCTTCCGGGACCAGCGGCTCCGCGCCCTTGGTCGCGATCTGGCGGGCACGCTTGGTCGCCAGCAACACCAACTGGAAACGGTTGTCGACGTGTTCCAGACAATCTTCAACGGTAACTCGTGCCATAACTTCCCCGACAAATAGAATGACTGATTCAGCAAGCCGCACAGTTTACTGCCGGCGGCTCAATTTGTATACAGGAAATCCCCGTATCAGGCGCTTTCGCACAGTCCCGCCAGCAACGCCTGGTGCCGTACCTGCTGCACCGGCATCCGCAGACGGTGGCTGCGGACAATCGCCTGTAGATCGGCAAGCGCCACCTCGAACGCGTCGTTCACCACCAGGTAATCGAACTCAACCGCGTGACGGCATTCCTCCGCGGCCTCCCGAAGCCGGCGTTCCACCACCTCCGGCGCATCGGTACCCCGCCCGGTCAGGCGGTTGCGCAACACGTCCGCGGACGGCGGCACAATGAAGATACTTACGCATCCGGACATCAGCCGGCGCACCTGTTCGGCACCCTGCCAGTCGATCTCCAGGATCACATCCCGGCCCTGGGCCAACGCCTCGCGCACCCACACCTGGGACGTGCCGTAGTAATTGCCGAACACCTCGGCGTGCTCCAGGAAATCGCCCCGGGCGATCATCGCCTCGAATGCCTCTCGGGTGACGAAGTGGTAGTTGACCCCGTCGCGCTCGCCCTCGCGCATCGGCCGGGTGGTATGGGAAACCGACACACTGAGCGCCTCGTCGCGGTCCAGCAGCGCACTTACCAGGCTGGTCTTGCCAGCCCCCGAAGGCGCGGAAATCACGAAAAGAGTCCCCTGCTCTCCAGCCTGACGCATCACACTCTCTCCCGAACAGAATTGGGCGGCCAAGGGTATCGGCCCGAAAAGCCGGCCATTATACGGCCTTTGCTCGCCCCCCGCACCCCGGGGGCACCTTCAGGCAAGCGCCTGGCAGACCGGAGCACTCTGGCATCACCCCGCCTCCGGTGGGGCCAGCACCGCACGGTTGTTTTCAAACCGTTCGATCACGACCGTCATGCCATCCCTGCGCTGCGCTTCCGGAAGTACCTGCGGGTTGGCGATCATCCAGTAGGTCCCTCGGGCCGACACGCGCATTTCGCCCGAAGCACTGACTTTCAGCTCGCCCGGCCCGCCACTGAAAGTGTACAGGGTATCGGTTTCCGCGTTGCCCCTGGCCACCCAGCGATCACGGAACAAAAACATCAATACCGCCCCGCTGAGAACCGCAATCAGCAGCTGGACCCCCAGATGCAGCTCGGGCATCAGCAGCGTCAGCAGGCCCGAGAGTACAGCACCGAAACCAAACCAGAGAATCACGAAGGAACCGAGGAACGCTTCGGCCGTCACCAGCAGCACCCCGGCGGAAATCCAGATCCACCACGCCCATGTCATTGTCGTCCCTCCGGACACGGGGCTCGGGCGGGAGCGCCCGGGCCGTCGCATCAATCCACTTGTCGGTGTGCCTTGGGCGGCTCAACCATGTTTTTCAGCAGCGACAGACTGCCCAGCAACTCCGCCGCTTCATAGGGCACCACCACCTTGTTCCGGGAGTCCGAGGCGGCGATACCGTTCCAGGCCTGGATACGGTCCTTGGCAAGCAGAAACTCACCGGACTGAGGATTGTCCCGCAGCGCCTGGGCAATGAGTTCGAGCGCCTGCTTCTGACCCTCGGCATTCAGGATTTCCCGCTGACGGGCCGCTTCGGCCAGGAGAATTTCCTCTTTCTTCTTCGCTTCGGCCATCCGCTCGATGGCTTCAGCCTCCAGAAACACCCGCTGGCGGTCACCTTCGGCTTTAGCGATGGTGGCGTTCTTGTCCGCCGCCGCCTTGGTCTCGATCGCCCGGCGTTCACGGGCCGCACGCAGCTGCAGCTCCATGGCTTCCTGAACGTCCTGCGGCACGGAAATGTCGCTGATTTCAACACGGGTCACTTTGGCGCCCCAGCCGCCCGAGGCTTCGTCCAGCGCCCGTTGCAGGGACTGGTTCATTTCTTCCCGGCTGGACAGCGTCTCGTCCAGCTCCATCTTGCCGATTTCGGCCCGGAGCGTCGTCTGCGCCAGCTGCGCGATTGCCGTCTGAAGGTCATCGATCTCGTAGGTGGCCTTCATCGCATCATTGACCCGCAGATAAACCAGGCCATCGATGGTGATGCTCACGTTATCCTTGGTGATCACACTCTGCGGATTCAGATTGACCAGCTGCTCCTGGGTGGTGAACTTGGCCCGCACCGTGTCCACAAACGGCACAATGAAGTTGAGCCCACCGCTGAGCACCCGGTTGAACCGCCCCAGCCGCTCGATGACATGCAACTCCGCATGCGGCACGATCCGCATGGATTTGGCGATGGTGACGACAACCAGAGCCGCGATCACTCCTGTGACGATCAGTGTAATGTCCATATTGTTCCCTCTTGTCAGCGGTAGGGTTGAGGTGAGGCCGTGATCTTATGCGAAACGACGCCGGTCGCGCCAATTCAAACGTCCACTGCGTGCCTTACTACTCAACATTCTGGATCTGCTCGACGAATAAAAATTAAAAAGCATTTATAAACAGTTGCTTGGTGTATTTTTCACAGCCATCGCCGCTCAATACTACCCATTTTACTACCCATGGATAGAAACTCTATCTCTGAGCAGTCCGCGTAGTTACTACCCATGATTATAAACTGGGATAATAGGGAAACTGGGAATCTCGCCCGGATATTTGTTTGTCGACAAAAATGATGTGGGTCAGCCTAATTGCTGTGGTTCGTGCGTAAGGTACAGCTTCAGATGTGGGTCTACAAAGATCTCGCTCAGTCTCAATTCAATGATCAAGAATGAGTGAGCCAACTGGCGTGGAGCAATCCAAGACGTGAAAAAGTTCATGAAAGCAGGTATTCGAGGCGTCCCCGCTGCGATTGTCATTGGGCTGGGCGTTTGGGCCGGGTGGCATTTTCAACCGCAGGACTTGCCCGACGGATTCGCCGCCGGAAACGGTCGGATCGAGGCGGTTGAGATCGATATCGCGGCCAGGACCGCAGGCCGGATCCGGGAGATCCTGGTCAACGAGGGCGACTTCGTCCGCGCCGGCCAGGTCTTGGCGAAAATGGACACGGCCGTCCTGGAAGCGCAGCTCCGGGAGGCCGAGGCGCAGTTGCAACGGGCGCTCATCGGCATCGAGACCGCGCAAAGCCTGGTGACCCAGCGCGAGGCCGAGAGGCAGGCCGCCGAGGCGTTTATAGCCCAGAGGAAGGCCGAGCTCGACGCCGCGCAAAAACGGCTTGTCCGTACCCGGGAGCTCGCCTCAAAAAATGCCGCCTCCGAGGCGCAGCTCGATGACGACCGTGCCGCGGCCGCGGCGGCGAAGGCTGCGGTCGGTGCCGCGGAGGCGCAGGCGGCGGCCGCGCAAGCCGCCATAGGGCGGGCCAGGTCGGATGTCATTGCCGCGGAGGCCTCGGTGGAAGCGGCGCGGGCCACCCTCCAGCGCATTCAGGCGGATATCGACGACAGCGTGCTGAAATCGCCGCGTGACGGGCGCGTCCAGTACCGCGTCGCTCAGCCCGGCGAGGTTCTCTCCCCGGGCGGCGTGGTGCTGAACATGGTCGATCTCACCGATGTGTACATGACCTTCTTCCTGCCGACGGAACAGGCCGGGCGGGTCGCGCTCGGGGCCGAGGCGCGGCTCGTGCTCGACGCCGCTCCACAATACGTGGTCCCGGTCGAAATCTCCTTCGTCGCGGACGTCGCACAGTTCACGCCCAAGACGGTGGAGACGCAAGAAGAGCGCCAGAAGCTGATGTTCCGCATCAAGGCGCGGATTGCCCCGGACCTGCTCAGAGAGCACCTCCTCCAGGTCAAGACCGGCCTGCCGGGCATGGCCTATGTGCGGCTCGACCCGCGGGTGGATTGGCCGCCTGAACTGCAGACGAGACTGCCGCAATGAGCCGGGGGGAGCATGCACAGATCGAGGATGGCGGGGGGGCTGCCGCGCCGGTTGCCCGCCTGCGGGATGTGTCCCTGCGCTACGGCAAGGCGCGTGCCCTCGACGAGGTCACTATCGACATCCCGGCGAACTGCATGGCCGGGTTGATCGGCCCGGACGGGGTCGGCAAGTCAAGTCTGTTGGCGCTGATCGCAGGCGCCCGCGCGGTCCAGACGGGACAGGTCGCAGTGCTCGGCGGCGATATGGCCGATGCGCGCCATCGCCGCCGAGTCGGCCCGCGTATCGCCTACATGCCGCAGGGCCTGGGACGGAACCTCTATCCGACACTCACGGTATTCGAGAACCTCGACTTCTTCGGGCGCCTGTTCGGGCATGACGGCGGCGAACGGGAGCGCCGCATCGAGGCGCTGACCGGGGCCACCGGGCTCAAGCCGTTTCTCGATCGGGCGGCGGGCAAGCTGTCCGGGGGATGAAGCAGAAGCTCGGCCTCTGCTGCGCGCTGATCCACGACCCGGACCTGCTCATCCTCGACGAGCCGACCACCGGTGTCGACCCCCTCTCACGACGCCAGTTCTGGGAGTTGATCGCCGGCATCCGTCGTTCCCGGCCCGGCATGAGCGTGCTGGTGGCCACGGCCTATATGGAGGAGGCGGCACGTTTCGACTGGCTGGCGGCGATGGACGATGGGCGGGTGCTGGCCAGCGACACGCCCGAAGGCCTGCTGCACAGCACGGAGGCGGAGTCGCTGGAGGCAGCCTTCATCCGGCTGCTGCCGGAAGACAAGCGCCGGGATTATCGGGCGGTCGAGATTCCGCCTCGGCCGGAAGACGATGGCGATGCCGCCATCGAGGCCCGGGACCTGACCATGCGCTTCGGCGAGTTCACCGCGGTCGATCATGTGAACCTGCGTGTCCCACGGGGTGAGATCTTCGGTTTTCTCGGCTCCAACGGCTGCGGCAAGACCACGACCATGAAGATGCTGACCGGCCTCCTGCCGCCGAGCGAAGGCCGCGCCTGGCTGTTCGGACACGAGGTGGACCCGCACGACCTCGCGACCCGGCGCCGGGTCGGCTACATGTCCCAGTTTTTCTCGCTCTACACCGAGCTGACGGTGCGGCAGAACCTGCAGCTGCATGCCCGGCTGTTTCACGTGCCCGTTGCCGAGGTTTCAGGGCGAGTGGACGACATGGTTGAACGTTTCGATCTGGCGGCTGTGATCGACAGCCTGCCGGGCCGGCTGCCCCTCGGCCACCGGCAGCGCCTGTCCCTGGCGGTCGCCATGATCCACAAGCCCGAGATGCTGATCCTCGACGAGCCCACCTCAGGTGTCGACCCGGTGGCGCGCGACTCCTTCTGGCGCAGGCTGGTCGAGCTGTCGCGCCGTGACGGGGTGACCATCTTCATCTCCACCCACTTCATGAACGAGGCTGAGCGCTGCGACCGCATCTCGCTGATGCATGCGGGCCGGGTGCTGGTCACCGACACGCCGGCGAATATCGTGCAGCAGCGGGGCGCAGAGACCCTGGAAGAGGCATTCGTCGCGCATCTGGAGGAGGCGTCGGGGGAGGGCGAAGGCGGAGAGGAGCAAACAGCGTCGCTCGATACGGTTAACGCGTCGGCAGGCCATGGCGAACCCCAGGGCTGGCGGCGCATGTTCGATCCCCGGCGCATGATCAGCCACGCCCGGCGTGAAGGGTTGGAGCTGCGCCGCGATCCCATCCGGCTGACGCTGGCGCTGCTCGGCAGCGTCATCCTCATGTTCGTGATGGGCTATGGGATCAGCCTCGATGTTGAGGATCTCACCTTTGCGGTGCTGGATCGCGACCAGACCACCGTCAGCCGCGACTATACGCTCAACCTCAGCGGCTCCCGGTACTTCGTCGAGCGGCCGCCGATCACCGATTATGCCGATCTTGACCGGCGAATGCGCGAAGGCGACATCAGTCTGGCGATCGAGATCCCGCCGGGCTTCGCGCGCGACATTGCCCGGGGCCGGCGGGTCGAGACCGGCGCCTGGATCGACGGCGCCATGCCGACACGGGGCGAGACCGTCCGCGGCTATGTGCAGGGGATTCATGCCCACTGGCTGGCGACCAAGGCGCGCGAGGCCGGCTACGGCGAGGCTTTGGCGGGGCTCGTCAATATCGAGACCCGGTTCCGCTATAACCCGGACGTCAAGAGCCTGGTGGCAATGGTACCGGCGGTGATCCCGCTGCTGCTCATGCTGATCCCGGCCATGCTCGCGGCGCTCAGCGTGGTGCGCGAGAAGGAGCTCGGCTCGATCACCAACTTCTACGTCACGCCCACTACGCGGCTCGAGTTCCTGCTCGGCAAGCAGTTCCCTTACGTGGTCCTGTCCTTCCTGAGCTTCCTGCTGCTCACGCTGCTCGCGGTGACCGTCTTCGGCGTGCCGCTGAAGGGCAGCTTCCTGACGTTGGCGGTGGGTGCGCTGCTCTATATTGGTGCCGCCACGGCCGTGGGGCTGCTGATCTCCACCTTCATGCGCAGCCAGATCGCGGCGATCTTCGGCACGGCAGTGCTCACCATCCTGCCGGCGGCGAACTTCTCCGGCATGATCGACCCGGTCTCGTCCCTGGAAGGGATGGGCCGGCTGATCGGCGAGGTCTATCCGACCACGCATTTCCTGACGATCGCGCGCGGCACCTTCTCGAAGGCCCTCAACTTCTCCGACCTGCATGGCGCCTTTCTCCCACTGGCGCTGGCCGTGCCGGTCCTGATCGGGCTGTCCGCCGCGCTGCTCAAGAAGCAGGAGCGATAGTCTATGCGCCTTGCCAATATTTGCCATCTCGGTGTCAAGGAGCTGCGCAGCCTTGTCCGCGACCCGATCATGCTGGTGCTGATCGTCTACGCCTTCACCGTTTCCGTCTACACGGCGGCCACGGCCATGCCGGAGACCCTCAACAAGGCGCCGATCGCGGTGGTGAATGAGGATCGCTCGCCGCTGTCCTGGCGCATCGTCAGCGCCTTTTACCCGCCGTACTTTGTTCTCCCCGAGGTGATCGAGCAGGCCGAGATGGACGCCCGCATGGATGCCGGCCTCGACACCTTCGCTCTTGACATCCCGCCCAACTTCCAGCGTGACCTGCTGGCAGGGCAGCGGCCCACGGTCCAGCTCAACGTCGATGCCACGCGCATGAGCCAGGCATTTACCGGCAGCGGCTATATCCAGACCATCGTCACCGACGAGGTGCGCGCCTTCGCGCAGCGTTATCGCGAGGTTCCGGAGTTGCCGGTCGATCTGGCGCTGCGGATGCGCTTCAATCCCCAGCTCAACAAGTCGTGGTTCGGCGCCATCATGCAGGTCATCAATAACGTGACCATGCTCTCCATCGTCCTCACCGGCGCGGCGCTCATCCGTGAGCGCGAGCACGGCACCGTCGAGCATCTGCTGGTCATGCCGGTCACGCCTTTCGAGATCATGAGCAGCAAGGTATGGGCGATGGCGCTGGTCGTCCTTGCCGCCACCGCCTTCGCACTGACTGCGGTGGTGCAGGGTTGGCTGTCCGTGCCCATCGAAGGCTCGCTCGCGTTGTTCCTGGTCGGGACTGCGCTGCATTTGTTCGCGACCACCTCGATGGGCATCTTCCTGGGCACCGTCGCCCGGTCCATGCCGCAGTTTGCCTTGCTGCTGATGCTGGTGCTGCTGCCGCTGCAGATGCTCTCCGGGGGCTCGACGCCGCGCGAGAGCATGCCGGAGGCCGTCCAGTACATCATGCTCGCCGCGCCCAACACCCACTTTGTAATGCTGGCCCAGGCCATTCTGTATCGTAGCGCGGGCCTCGCCACCGTGTGGCCGCAATTCCTGGCCATCGCCGTTATCGGGAGTACCCTTTTTGCCTTGGCCCTGACCCGCTTCCGGCGAACACTCAGCACCATGGCCTGACGGACCTGATGCATGGCAGCGTGGAGTTGCGCCGGGCACACTCCGACTAGAACCAGTTATTCAGCAGAATCCCCACGCCAAACCGCTCGATACGCTCGTTATAATCAATCAGACTCTCCCCATACCCGTTGTAGTACTGGAAAAAGCCCTTCATCGTATCCCCCATCGGGAAACTGTACCCGAACTCCACCGACGTCCGATTGGTAGAACGCATATTGTTCAAAAGCTTCAGCGAGAACGTGCGGTCCTCTGTCAGCTTGTAAACCGCGTGGTAACTACCATGTCCGAGATACTTCTCGATATCCGAGTTGTCGTCATCGCTGCCACTCTCCGGCAGCCGGAACCAGGGGTTAACCATAAACAGCCAGCGGTCATAGCTGTAAGCCGCGGTGCCCATGATCCGGTTCCAGCTGCGCGACCGGGGTTCTGATTGACCGTTAGACTGGTGATTGAAGCTCAGAGACACCGCACTCAGAGTGCCAGGCCCAAGATCCCAGTCCAGCCGGTGCCGGAAGAAAATCTCGGGCTCGTAGTTGGTTTCACGGAAGGGAGCGGAGTCTTTGGTGTTGTACACCTGCCAGTAGGACTGCTGGGTATAGCCAAACCAGAAGGTGGTTCGATCATCAAAAATGCCAGTCAGCAGTGGAATCTTGAAACTGATCTGGTATTTCGCCTCTTCCTCTTCCAGAGCGAAGTCATAGCCGGCGGGGCCCAGTCTCGGGCTGGTGGGCCTTGGGTTAGGGTCGTCCACATAGGTGAATGGCAGGATGTAGTTGGGGCGGTGGGTCACAAAACTGCCGGTGAATGAAAAAATTGCCTTCTCCGCGGTCAGGTAATTATCCACCAGGGCTGTCATCAGACCGGTGTCTGAGTCGTCCTCAAGAGCATCGCTGACGATCTGCTCCCGCCGGGCATCATCAGCCACCGGAATAGCGGCTTCCTCATCCGCCTGCTGTAACGTGTCTTCGTCCGCCGCTTTTCTGGCGGCAATGGGGTCATTCTGGGCGTCATAGCAGGCAAGTCGCTGGATGCCGTCCCGGATCAACGCACAGTTAACGGTTTCTTTCTGTTCATCCGGTGCAGCCTGAGCTGCCACCGTGGGGCTGGCCATCGCGAACATCAGCGTAAGCGCCCAGGCTGCTGAAAAACCGTAAGGATATCTTTTCATCGCGTCTTCTCAATTGGCAGCGGTCAGGCTGATCCAGGTGTTGGCAATGCTGCAAATCCGGACCCCAGCAGGCTCAATGCCAGCAGAAGAAAAATCAGCTTGTGCCGGATGTTAGCTTAACCGCTGGCTGACACAACCCAGCACAGGTACATAACGTCTGTTTCTTCGCCGTGAAGCAGGCTGCGAGCCTGGTGCATTTCCGGATCGCGTTTTCTGGCCCGGTTTTTCGTGGACGGCGATGCGGCAAGCAGCGTCGCGTCCACCACGGTGCCCTCGCGTAGCATCAGCCCCTGCCCAGCCAGATGAGCGTTGATCGCCTCAAACAGCTTGCCGGTGAGCCCTTCGCGCTCCAGCAATCGGCGACACTTGAGCAAGGTGGTCGCATCCGGTGCTGACTCCCGGCCAAGGTCAATGCCAACGAAACGCCGGATCGCCTGATTGTCGTAAATCGCATCCTCGATGCCTTGGTCCGAGAAGCCAAAGCACTGTTGGGGCCACTAACATACAGCCGCAACATTCGTCCCAGGCCCATGGGTGGGCGCCCCCGGCCCACCGCCTTTGGGGTAAAACGCTTCCAGTTACGCTTCCAGCGCATCCCACGGAGGCCTGCACGGTCCCCAGTTTGAGCGAACCGGCAATGTGAATAATGTCATCCCAGTGCTATTCGATCTTGTATTGACGCAACTCCGGGCCAGCTCATCAAAGAGTTCGACAACATGGGTGTGGCTATCCGGTTCCTCGACGATGGGATCAGCACCGAGGGGATCATGGGCAAGATGGTAGTCACCATCCTGTCGGCCGTGGCCCAAGCCCGAGCGTCAGCGCATACTGGAACGCACCAACGAGGGCCGCCTGGAGGCCAAGGCCAAAGGGGTCAAGTTTGGCCGTAAACCCAGGGTGGACAAGGATAGAGTCCGTGCCCTGCACAGCCAGGGAGTGGGGGCTACGGAGATCGCCAGGAGGTTAAAGATAGGCCGGTCAACAATCTATAAAATACTGGCATCTGACCAAACGCAGTGATTTTGCTAATATCTACAGCTTGACTGTATCGCATTTGAGATACAAAGTAGAGTTACGCATGACAAACGGAGAATTCATCATGGCTCACACTTCAATGCTGCACGTTCGTGTGGACGACGAGCTGAAGGCTGATGCAGCGGAAAAGCTCGCCAGCTTCGGCTTGACGGTATCAGATGCCGTCCGCATCCTTCTAACCCGCGTAACCAAAGAGGGCGGATTGCCCGTTGGGTTAACGGCTGATCCGGAAGCCCATGACGCCTGGTTCCGCGATAAAGTGAAAGAGGCCCTGGCTGATGCCCGACCTACCGTTCCTCATCAACAGGTAATGGATGAGGCACAAGCGTTGATCGACAGAAAGCGTCGCCGTGCCTGAACTGGAATGGCTGGAACTGGCTCGTACCGATCTGCTAGGGATTGTCGATTACATCTCTGATGACAATCCCGATGCAGCACAGCGCGTAAAAGATGATATCGAGATGAAAGCTGAAAAGCTGCCGGAGTTCCCCACAATAGGCCGCCCTGGTCGGGTTGAAGGGACCCGGGAACTCGTCGCCTGGTCGAACTATATCCTCGTGTACCAGGAGGATGCCTTGACGGTACGAATACTGCGCGTGTTACATGCTGCGCAGCAGTGGCCGCCAACCGATTAACACCTGAATCAAGGGCTTTCTCCTCAGCCTAGCCGGCGAAGACCTTGATGAAGACCCTGCGACATATTCCTTGACAACTACCGGTCCGCAACGGCCACCAGCAGGCTGCATGGCGCGTGGGCGAGCAGCGAAGCGCCGACGGAGCCGTGCCACCACCGGGCCATCGCGCTCTGTTCACGGTGACCGACCACGACCAGATCCGCGCCGACCTCGTGCGCCATTCGGCCGATCTCCTCGGCGGGGTTGCCCGCAGCGAGGCGCGTGTCGACGGAAAGCCCCGCCCGCCGCAGCGCTTCCGCGCCCTCCGTCAGCACGCGGCGCACTTCCTGATATTCTCGCTCCGGCAGGTCTGAGGGTGCCGCCGCTTCAGCGAGCGCGACACCCAGTTCATGGGTGACGACGGCGAGGAGATAGACACGAGCCTGGCAAAGCGAAGCCAGCTCGGCCCCCTGGTCCAGCGCCTCACGGCCTTGCCGGCTGCCGTCATAGGCTAGGAGGATCGTCCTGTACATCGTGGTGCTCCTTTCTGTGATCGGGATGGAACGCCTTTCCCGGTCCTCTGCTCTAGACAGTGCTGCCTTCGGGGCTACATCCCTCGCCATTTGATACTTAGCTATCTATTGATTATAGTACAGCTACATAATGATGCAGGCAATGAGATGACGAAGCCACTTCACGATCAGGAACAATTCGGCCTTCGCCTCGGGCTGGTCGCCCGGCTGTGGCGCGCCGAAATCGACCGGCGGCTGGCCACCTTTGGCCTCACCGAGTCCCGCTGGTTGACCCTGTTACATCTCTCTCGCCTGCCCCAGGCGGCAACCCAGCGTGAATTGGCCGAGGCGGTCGGGGTGCGGGGGCCGACCCTGGTACGCGCGCTGGACCGGCTGGAAGCGGAGGGGCTGATCGAACGCCGCACGGAAGCCGCCGACCGGCGCACCAAATCGGTTCACCTGCGTGCGGAGGCTGCCCCTGTTCTGGAACGGATCGAAGCTACCACAGCGGCGGTGCGGGCGGAAATCTTATCCGACCTGTCCCATGCCGAGGTGGCGACCTGTCTGAAGGTCTTCGAGAAGATCGCCGACAAGCTGGGCGGCACCCCAAGGGCGATGCAGCCTGTGGACAAAAACTGATGAGAGCTAGAGCGTGAACCAGCATATGACCCACCGGGAACACCAGGACGACGATCAGGAAACCGATCTACGCACCGCCCCCGACAAGAAGAGGGAGGCTGAGTCAGAGACGGCTTTACCTCCTGCCCGCCCTCGGCCATGGCGATGGTATGGCGCGATCCTGGCGACGCTGATCGTTCTCGGAGGTGGCGGCTGGTGGCTGTATCAGCAGCTCACCCATGTCGTTGTGACGGATGCCCGTGTCGCCGCCGACATTGTTGCCATGAGCAGCCGGGTTCCCGGTTGGGTGACGGTACTTGAAGTGACCGATGGCGATGCCGCGCAGAGAGGCAGGGTTTTGATCCGGATCGACGACCGGGAAAGCCGTCTCCGTGTCGAGGCGCTTGACGCGCAACTCGCCGGGATTGCCCGCCGCCGCGAGGAGATCGAAGCGCGCATCGCACTCACCGACCGTCAGACACAGAGCCGCATTACCGCCAAACAGGCAGCGGTGAGGGCGGCAGAGGCCAGGTTGGCAGCAGCGGCAGCGCAACTCGATCTTGCCAGACAGGAGAATGACCGGGCGGAGAAGCTGGCGCCGAGCGGTGCCATCAACCGTGCGCGCCTGGACCAGACGCGGGCGGCGCTGGAGACGGCAAAGCAGCAGACATTGAGCGCCCAGGCGGACCTGGAAAATGCCCGCGCCGCCCTGGCCGAGGCTGAAGCCGCGCGCGGGGAACTCACGGTGCTGCGCACCCAGCTCGCCGAACTCGGCCCGGAGGAGCAGCGGCTACGTGCACAAAAAGCCCAGGCCGAACTCGACCTGGAAGATCGCACCATCGTCATGCCATTCGACGGCGTGGTGGACCGGGTATTTGTGGACAAGGGCGAATATGTCACCCCCGGCCAACGCCTGCTGATGGTGCATGATCCCGAGCGGGTGCGTGTCGAAGCGAACGTCAAGGAGACCGACATCCGCTTCTTCCGGCCGGGAAAGAGCGTGATGATCACTGTCGATGCCCTGCCGGGGCGGCGCTTTGAGGGCAGGGTCACGCGCGTCGGGCAGTCCGCCACCAGCGAGTTCGCCCTGCTCCCAACCCCAACCCGAGCGGCAATTTCACCAAGATCACCCAGCGCCTGCCAGTGCGCATCGCGGTGCAGCAGGACGGCGGCGAACTCAAGCCGGGTATGATGGTGGAGCTGGAGGCGAGAGCCGATGACTAGCGCGCCCCGGCCGGACAGTATCGAGGGGCTATTCGCCCGTTTCGGCCCGTCCTATCGCTGGCTGGTCACAGCGACGGTCATGATGGGCACGATCGCCACTATCCTGACCGCCACCATCGTCAATGTAGCCCTGCCGGATATCATGGGCGCTTTCGGCATGGGCCAGGACAAGGCGCAACTTCTCTCCACCGGCTTCCTCGCCGCGATGACCGGGACCATGCTGCTCAATGCCTGGATGGTCGATACCCTCGGCCAGCGCGCGACCTTTATGTTGGCGATAACCATCTTTATCGCCGCCTCCATCATGGGTGGGCTCGCCCCCGCCGAGGGCGTGCTGATCCTGGCCCGTGTTTTACAAGGCGGCGCGGCCGGCATCCTCCAGCCGCTCGCCATGCAGACGATCTTCCAGGTCTTTCCGCCGGAGAAACGCGGGTCGGCCATGGGAATTTACGGCATCGGCGTGGTGCTGGCCCCGGCGCTTGGCCCGACGCTTGGCGGCATCATGGTCGACAGCTTCAGCTGGCGCTATGTCTTCTTCATGGCCGTGCCCTTCTGCTTCATCGGCCTGTTTATGGCCGCGATCTTGATGCCGGGGCGCGCAACCTCCGGTCCGCCGCGCAAATTCGACTGGATCGGCTTTGGACTGATGACGGTGTTTCTCGTGACCCTGCTCAACGGGTTGTCGAACGGGCAGCGTGACGGCTGGATCTCCGACCCCATCCTGCGCGACTTCGCCATCGCCCTGGTCGCGGGCATCGGCTTCATCGTCTGGGAGCTGCGCACGTCCGCACCCATGCTCAATCTCAAGCTCTTCACGAACCGGGTCTATGCGGGCGCCTCCGTCGTGGCCTTCATTTTCGGAGCAGGCATCTTCGGTTCGACCTTCCTGATCCCGCTGTTCGTCCAGACGATCCAGGGCTACACGCCGACCCGCTCGGGCCTGCTGCTAATGCCGGCGGGGCTGATTCTGGCCCTGGTCTTCCCCATCGCGGGGCGGCTGACTGACAGGACACCCGCCTATGCCACGGTCATGTTTGGGCTTGTGATTTTCGCGTTGTCATCGTTTCTTATGAGCAACGTGGATACCAATACCTCGTTCTGGCTGTTCGCCTGGTGGATCATGCTGGGGCGTATCGGCCTTGGTTTCATCATGCCGAGCCTGAACGCCGGCGCCCTCAAGGCGCTCCCCATGACGCTACTCAGTCAGGGCTCCGGCGCCATCAACTTCGTGCGCCAACTCGGCGGGGCGTTTGGTGTCAACCTGCTCTCCATCGCTCTGAAGCGGCGATCTCAGCTCTACGTAGACAGCTTCACGGCGGCACAGCATGCAGGCAACAGTGCAACGACCGCTATGCTGCACGAAGTAACCGGCTTGTTTGCACAGGCTGGCGTGCCGGAGGCGATACGCCAGGCCGGGGCGATGAACTATCTTGGCCGCGTGATCTACAGCCAGGGCAACATGCTGGGGTACCGGGACAGCTTCTTTATCGTCGGCGCGATCTTCCTGGCCGCCCTTGTTCCGGCGCTGATGATGCGCCGGAGGTCCACGCCTCCGGCGCTGCCGGCCAGCGAGGCCATGCGTCACCCGCCATCGTCGCAGAACGCGATTCAGCAGAGTCGGTGACGCACGTGTCAAGGGGCCACCTCACGAAACGGAAAATAGCGTACGTTAAGCCTCTCGCGGCGTGCGGAGCGGGCCACACCGGGCAATGACAGCCGGGAAGCGCTAGAGGGGTATGACCAGTGGCAGGAGGAAAGGGCCACTTGAAATATATAGATGCCTAATGTTTATACTATAAAGTTGTTTCACCCGATTCTGACCAACCAACCATGAGATACGCCCATGAAAATCGTTAAAGTTCAGGACATCATTGGTACCGAGCGTGAAGTCAGCGACAAGCAGTGGACCAGCCGCCGTCTGCTGCTCAAGAAGGACGGAATGGGATTTTCCTTCCACGAAACCATCATCAAGGCAGGCTCCGAGCACACTTTCTGGTACAAGCACCACCTGGAAGCCGTTTACTGCGTTGCCGGTAACGGGCGCATCAAGGACCTCGCCACGGGTGAAGTTCACGAGATTACCGACGGTACCCTCTACGCCCTGGACAACCACGACAAGCACACCCTGTACGGTGGCACCGAGGACATGCGCCTGATCTGCGCCTTCAACCCGCCGGTGACCGGCCAGGAAGT
>MDSZ01081849.1_pt1 | contig 30192 bp, 20 predicted proteins | sample 811201 | NCBI WGS metagenome assembly MDSZ01 (sample SAMN05326647, study PRJNA326480) | marine metagenome | isolation source: seawater | place: Indian Ocean: North | collected 2010 | reverse complement strand
CCTGATCATAAAGTAAAAGATGCAATGAACAGAATCAATGCAGCCAAAAGAGATCGAGAAGCGGCAGAGGAAGAGGGTGAGGCACAAAAAATCATTATTGTGAAGCAAGCAGAAGCCGAGGCAGAATCCAAAAGATTATCTGGGGAAGGGATTGCACAACAAAGACTAGAAATTGTACGCGGATTTAAAGAGTCGGTTGAAGATTTTAAGAAATCTTTAGATTCTGTTACCCATGAAGAAATTATGCAGTTTGTATTGATGACACAATATTTTGACACTATTAAGGATATAGGTGCAAACTCCAAAAACTCGTCTATTCTTATGCCACACTCACCAGGAGGAATGAAGGAATTCCAGGACCAAATCATTTCTGGAACCTACGTTGGGAGTAAATTGTCAGAATTAGAGGAAGAAGATTCAGACGAGCAATCCTAATAATTTTAAGGGCTATTAACTCAGTTGGTTTAGAGTGTCACCTTGACAGGGTGGAAGTCACTGGTTCGAATCCAGTATAGCCCACATATTTTGTGTCAATTTCCTTTTACGGACATTCACCATCGGTATAGTCTGTAAGTCCATGGCATGCAGCCGAACCTGAATTGCTATAGGTAACACCATCGCATCCACAAACCGGGGCATATTCTTCGGTGTGTATACAGCCTTGTATCCATTCACCTGTTTCACATGGATAATCGTTTTTATCACATGATGTCAAGACTAAAAGAGCAGTAAATAATAGAATTGTCAGTATACTTTTCATTTTAAATTTAATTTTTAAGCTGTTTGGTTAATAATTTAATTTATTTATAAAAACCCAATTGTTTCATTTTCCTCGTTTGGTTTCTAGGAGCATTAACCACAATGATTCTGCCTGTGGTACAATGACAGGCATAACATAGCTCTATTTTTGACGAGTCAAAGTCAAAATCCACCGAATTTATCGGGATGTTTTCATCTTGAAAGTATACTTCTATACTTTCACGTAATGCTTCTAAACTAAAGGTATCGCTTTGGTAATAGGAATCCCAAGGGTTTGAACACCCAGTTTCATCAAAATAAAATGGAGTAGTAGCATCTCGCTTGCCACACGATGTCAATGCAATGATTAAAGATATTGTAAATAGATATTTCATTTGTTAATTTTTAAAATCGAATTCCTGTGGAAATTCCAACGGATAAAAAGTTTCGGTTTAAAGGTGCAGTTTTGGAGACTCCTAAAAAACCATATTGAAGATAAGGAAATACAAATAGTGATAGCTTCTCTGTATTTAAATAGTCGTAACCAAATCCAATATTTCCTGAAAAATTAATTTTCCTAAAGTCAGTACTATTATCTTCCGATGTATTTCTTTTTTTTGAATCATCAGCAAAATATTGAATACTTGTGTGTGTATTGGATATGTTGATGATACCACTGGTACCAATCAATACAAATAATTTCTCTCCCAAAATATGCTTGTAAGATAAGGGAACCTCTATATTGTGATGGTTGTATATATTTCTCGCTTGTGATGGTGCTGAAGGATCTAATATAGCTTCTCCGGTATCGGGGTTGATTCCCCAAATCAAATCTCTTTTTTTTGTCTGATTACCATTGTTTTGATATCCAATACCCAACCCAATTATCGATTTTTTATTTAAATTATATTCAACAAAAATAGTTGAACTGATGGCTGGCTTTGCAATTTCCATACCTTGATAACCAATTAGAATCTCATCTTCTGGAGTTCCATCATTTGTTTCAATGGCGAAAGACAAATTCGGAAATAGACTTAAACCCAATTCAAATTTATTTTCCTGGGCTCGACAGTTTATAAAAACAAAAAAAAATAATATTACTGCTATGATAGCTTTCATATTCGACCTTTTATTTTTACAAACGATGAATGCCTATAATCAGGGGGGGTACGATTTAACGATATCAACTAAATGAAGGCCGTCTTACCTCACGAGTGTAATATGTCCAGTAAGCTGATAGGTTCTTTGGTCATACCATTTAAATGAAAGCTTCCAAGTATAGATTCCATCCTGAGCTATATTTCCACTATTGTCGACCATACCATTCCACCCTTGTGTTACCTGATCTGTTGCAAAGATGAGCTCACCCCATCTATTGTATATTTCTAGATTGTAGCGGTCCACATAGTCAGGACTTGAGAACACGGGTATCCATACCTCGTTGATGTTGTTTCCATCTGGCGTAAAGCTATTCGGTGCAAAGAAGAAAGGATCATTTCTAAAGATGACTATTCCAGAGGTACTGTCGATACATCCTTCATCACTGTATGCTGTCAATGTCACTGCAAAAGTATCAAGCACATTGGGCTCATAGGTATACGCTCCAGGTTCAAAGAATCCATAATCCTGAGGAGAGTCACCCATATTCCACACATACATACTTGCCCCAACAGATGTATTGGTAATTTCTGTGGTAGGTGTTTCCGGGAAGAGTACCTGAGGCTCAATATTCATTCCTGCAGTAGGTGTCTGATACACCGTAATAAAGTCAGTATAGGTCACATCATTAAAACACCCATTATCGTCATATGCAGTAAGTGAAACAGAATATATTCCTCCCTCTTCATAAGTGTTTATAACATCCTCACATCCACTAAAGGTATTTCCATCTCCAAAGTCCCACTGACAATCCGCTGTTGCATTCGAGGTGTTTGTGAACTCCACAGTAAATGGACTACATCCAGCGAGGCTATCCACATCAAAAGAAATCTGTAGCTCTGGTGGTTCATCTAAAAAGATGTCTAGTGCAAAATAACACCCTAAGGAGTCGTAAATCTCCACACTATAGTTTCCTGTAGTTAGAGAGTCGATGGATACCGTTGTATCTCCAGTATTCCACAGGTAAGAATAACCCGGTGTTCCTCCCGAAGGAATCAATGTGAGCGAACCATCGGCGTATTCAAAACACGAGGGCTGTACATCTACGGATGTTGAAGTAAGAGGTCCTGCAGGCTCTGTCACTACGGCTGTCTCTGCATACGTGCAGTTATTGGAATCCAATACATTGAGTACATAGCCTCCTGTAGGCAGTGAATCAATAAAGAGTGTAGTATCTGCTATTGGAAAATCCCAGAACCAGCTATAAGGCCCCGTCCCTCCGCTGATTACTGCAGAAACATCTCCTGTAGAATCTCCAAAGCAAGCCACATTGAGAATCGTGAATTCAATATCAATAGGTGCTGCAGGTTCTGTGAGTATGACCGTCAGTGAGTCACTACATAGTAAAGAATCTGTCACAAGCACACCATAGGTTCCAAAAGGAAGCCCTGTAAGGTCCTCATCTGCAAACAGACCATTGTTCCAATCGAATACATATCCCGTTGTAGCAGGTGTTCCTCCTGTAACGGTCAAATCAATTTCTCCTGTAAAGTCTCCAAAGCAAAGAATATCCACCTGTGTGGCACTCAAAGCAATAGGTGCTGCAGGCTGGTCAATGAACATACTCAATGAATCTACACATAGATTATCATCCGTTACAATCACCTGATAGCTTCCTGTAGGAATATCTGTGATGTCTTCTGTAAGCTCTCCATTACTCCAGCTAAAGCTATAAGCAACAGTTCCTCCTGTTACGGTAAGATCAATAGATCCTGTAGAATCTCCAAAGCAAGCCACATTAATGGAGTCAGCACTCAATGCAAGAGGCGCCAATGGCTCAGTAATGGTTACAGTATATGGATTCTCACAGTTATTACTGTCCGTAATGATCAAATCATAGGTTCCTACAAAAAGGCTGTCAAGGTCTTGTGTGGTATCTGCGGTATTCCATAAATAGCTGTATGGTGGCATTGCTCCTATTACAGTCAAATCTATTGTAGCATCATTTCCTCCAAAACAGCTCACGTTGGTTTGTACATGCGTGATGCCTATTTCTGTTGGAGAAGTAATTACTGTATCAATAACGAGTACACAAAGGTTATCATCGGTTACGGTCAAAGTGTAGGAACCATTTGCCAAGCTGTCGATATCTTCGGTCGTTTCACCATTCGACCAAGCATAACTATAAGGTATTGTTCCTCCACTAATGGTCGCATCAATAATACCAAAAGACTCTCCAAAACAGAGATTATCGGTTACAATAAGCGTATCTGATAGAGGGGCTGATGGCTGATTGATGGTGGTATTGGTCATAAAAGTACAGCCATTGGTATCTGTTACTGTCACTTCATAGAATCCCGAAGGAAGACCATTCACTGTCGATGTAATATCTCCAGTATTCCACAAATAGTCATAAACGAGTATTCCCCCTTGAGCAGTGACCGAAACACTTCCTGTAGAGTCTCCGAAGCACAATACATCAACAGAATCTGCTACTGCAGTAAGTAGAGGAGGCTCTGTAACAGTGACTGTTGCAGAATCAATACACCCTAGTGAATCTGTTACCACTATGGTATAATCACCAATCGAGAGTCCTGTAATCGTATCTGTAGTCTCTCCATTGGACCACAAATAAGAATATGGAGCTGTTCCTCCAGAGGCTTCAACTGATGCAATACCATTGGACTCTCCAAAACACAATACTGCAGTCATTTCTGTAGTAAGCGATAAAGGCGCCAAAGGCTGTGTGAGTGTAATGGTATCTGATGCAAAGCATCCATTGGAATCTTCTACCTCTACAATGTAAACTCCGATAAAGAGATCACTAAGGTCTTCTGTTAAAGCGGCATTACTCCAATCATAAGTATACCCTCCATTTCCTCCAGTTACCGTAATATCTATAAAACCATCATTTCCTCCAAAGCAGGAAATATTACCAGAAGTGTCCGCTATTGTAACAGGCTCTGCTGGCTGGTCTACTAAAAAGGTTTGTTCTTCAATACATCCATTATCGTCTGTCACCTGAATGGTGTAATTTCCAAAACTTAGAGAATCAATATCCTGAATGGTATCTCCTGTGTTCCATAAATAGCTATAAGGCGGAACACCACCTCCAGGATTTAAATCTATCGACCCATCTGAACCTCCGAAGCAACTAACTTCTGTAATTACATTCATTATATCAATAGGAAATGGCTCTAGAATACTAATGGTGGTGTCATAAACACAAGCATAATCGTCAACAATTGTTACCATGTAATTTCCTGCGAGCAGTGAATCAATATCTTCATCTGTGCTTCCATTGTTCCATGAATAGGTGTAAGGTGCGGTTCCTCCCTGAGTTTCAAGAAATATCGCTCCCGTAGAATCACCATTACAAAGCACATGAATCAATGAATCTGATACAGATATCGGTGCTAGTGGCTGATCTATAAACCCAGAGATGAAGGACTCGCAAAAATTATTGTCTTGAACAATCACAAAGTAATTGCCTGTAATTAAGCTATCCAAATCCTCAGTCAAATCACCATTTGACCAAGAAAAAGTATATGGTGCAGCTCCCCCAGTTACCGTAAGGTCAATCTCTCCAGTGCTGTCTGCAAAGCAAAGCACATCGGTTTCTGTTACAGAAAGCACCATGGTGTTCGATGGGTCCAAAATTTCAACAGAAAGGCTATCAATACATCCATTATCGTCTGTTACTTGAGCAGTGTAGATACCTGCAACGAGATCAGAAACATCCTCTGTGGTCTCATTGTTATTCCATACAATCGAATAACCAGGAGTTCCTCCTGAAACACTCAAATCAATTGTTCCTTGATCACCACCGATACACAATGCATCCGTGTGTGTCTCAGAAAGTAAAATTGGTGTTAAAGGTTCGGTGATGGTCACTTGAAGCTCGGAAAGACAGTTGTTGTCATCAAAAACATCAACATCATAAATTCCTGCAGGAATACCATTAATATCCTGAGTCACCTCTCCTGTTGACCACAAATAAGTGTAAGGTGCTATTCCTCCCGAAACCGAAAGGTCAATACTTCCTGTTGACTCTCCAAAACAAAGTACATCCACCTGATTGTGAGAGAGTAAAACTCCTTCAGGTTCGCCTACTGTATCACTTAATGAGGACACACAGTTATTATCGTCAGTAACCGTAATCGTGTAAATACCCGCAATGAGGTTCGCTACGTCATCCGTTGTTTCCCCATTAGACCACAAATAACTATAGGGTGCTGTCCCACCTGAAACATTACCCAAAATACTTCCCGTTGGTGCTCCAAAACAATCTGCATCAAAAGAGCTAAGCTCAATGAAAATCGAATCCGCAGGTTCAGTAATTGAGGTACTGATGGTATAGCTGCAATTGTGAAAATCTGTCACCTGTACCGAGTAGTTTCCTGCAGGAATACCTGAAATGTCTTCAGAGGTAGCTCCATTAGACCATAAATAGCTGTAGGGTGGTGTTCCTCCACTAACGGTGGCATCCACAGAGCCAGTAAAATCACCAAAGCACAAGACATCAACCTTACTCAAAACTACTGTAAGGGGCGCATCAGGCTCAATCACCTCTGTTGATAATGTATCCAAACAGCCTAATGAATCTGTTACAGTTACATCGTAGATACCTGCAAAGAGGTCTGAAAGGTCTTCGGTCGTTTCACCATTGGACCATAGATACGTATATGGAGGTGTTCCTCCAGCTGAGCTTAAATCAATACTACCCGTAGAATCACCAAAACACAACACATCGAAATGAGTTTCACTTAATGATATTGGAGCAATTGGTTGGGTCAGCGTTACCTCAATTGAATCAATACATCCATTCGTATCAGTAACAATAACATTATATGTGCCTGTAATTAAACTGTCAATATCTTGATCAGTAATTCCATTCGACCATAAATAAGAATATCCAGGAACACCACCATTTACGGTCAAATCAATAAATCCGTCTTCACCAGCAAAACAAGATACGTTAGAAGAATCAACATCTAGGATTAAAGAATCGGGTTGAATAATGGTAATGACCGAGTTAGATTCACAAAAATTTGTATCAACGACGATTACATTGTATGATCCAACAGATAACGAATCTACAATTGCTGTTGTATCCCCTGTTGACCAGATGAACTCATATGGCGCGGTTCCACCCGAAAAATTCACCTCTACCTCAGCCAAGCTATCACCATAACATGCTACTGGATACCCATTATAATCAGAAATGATTGAAATATTCGAAACCAAGAGGTCTGGCTCAGTAATACTAAATGTATCAACAGATACACACGGAGTTAATTGTTCTTGTACCGTAATAATATATTCTCCTGGTGAAAGTCCCCAAATACTATCTTGCACGGAACCATTAGACCAGGATATTGTAGGGGGAAAAAAAGAATTATCTCCAGTTACCTCAGTCGAAATGTAAGCATCGTCAAACTCAAAACAAGTACTATTTTGTAGGTCAATTAGCGTAATAATTGGATTCTCATTAATTTCTACAGTAGTAAAAGTGTCAATTAAACAATCTAACCCAGGGAATGTAATCTGTATGTTGTAAACTCCTGTATCGAGTAACGATACATCTCCAACCCACGTAGTATTGGAATTGTCAGTAAAACCATTTGGGCCTGACCATTCATAGTTAGCTAAAGCAGAAAATGAAGCAAGCAACTCAAGCGAATCACCAACACAAATAGGGTCATTATAGGTCACCTCAGGAGGTGGACATCCGGATACATCAATCAACAAGGTGTTACTAGCCTCAACGGGACATCCATTGGCGTCCAATAAATCTGAAGCTCCGTTATTTCCATAAGGATTACCAGATATAAGGCCCTCACCAAAAATATATGCAACATGTTCGAGTGTTGAATCACACTGAAACATCAAACAATCATCAATTACGGAGACGAGAAATGTAACTACCGTGCTGTCTGCCCCATTTGAAGATGGTTGAACTTCTCCCCCATTTATTTGATCTGCTCCTGTTCCAATTCTGACCTTTATGGAATTAGTAGTGAGATCATATTCAGCCTGATCATCTCCTACAATATCTGTTTTTGGCCCCGTATTTGGACCAAAATCTATTGAAATGGAACCAGGAACATAGGCAGTTCTAGGATCGAGAGTATCAACCATGAATGTATTAATAGAAATATCTGACCCAATATTTTTTCCGACTAGGGTATATTCAAGGATATCACCTGGCTCAACAATTCCACCATTCAAATCATCAATATAAACTGAAGCTCTAAGGTCTGGCTCATAAATATCTATTGCTGAGGTAAGTGCTCTACATAAAATATTTTCAAAAGAAGTTTGCACCCTAATGTTAGCTGAGCTTGTATTGTTACCGATATAATTAAATGTTGTATTATCTGGCAAAAATATAGCCGCATCATATCCTAGAGTATTGTTATAATTTGGGATTCTAAACGGGGTTAAAGTAGCATCATAAGATATGGTACTATTAAATACGTTATTTGCTGGGTGCAATGCATCGGAGATTTGAACATTATTACCAGCTCCATTGAATCTCAATTGGTCTCCTGTAGATCCTCTATCTCCCTCGTTCGCTACTACGCCAAGTTCAAATGTTACCGGTCCAGAAAGTGGTGTGTTGAATCCTGTAATAGGAATATCTAAACTATTTCCACCTCCGATAATTCCAAAACCATCAAATACTGTCAAATTTCTCATTGAGTTGTATACATTCTTATAAACAACTATGATTGTCCATCCTCCAAAAACGTTAGTAGAGTTTGCCTCTGTCACTAAATCCGCCACAGTAAATCGGGCTTTAATACCTGCGTTCTCTACGATTGTTGTGATATCTTTAAAACAATGATAGCTTGGATGACTTCCGACGAAAGCATCCACCATCTCATCTGCCACTAGGGTCTGATAGGCTCCGGAATTAACCGCCAACTTAACTTCATCTCGATCGTCAAAACCAGGGACTGAAGAAACGATCTCCGCACTCCAATATAATCCAGCCCATAGAATCTCACTGCAGGCATCTAAATTTAAACTATCACTTGTAGACATAAATGTTGAAGGGTCACCATCAATATCTACATATTGCATATTGAAGTCTTCATTGGAACTTGTCCCGTTAGGAGGGACCTGTGAAACTGCAGAACTACAGCTTGAACCAGAGTTACACGATATCGAAACATTTGAAAGCATGGTAATTCCACCTTTTTGATTTGCTTCAAATCGGATATCAAATGGCTCGATTATTTGGGAATAAGTAGAAAAAGAGAGTAATGTAAAAAACAGCAAACACCAAATTCGACATTGACTAAACCGACTGATCGATATATGTTTATAGCTTAGCACCTAGTTTACCTGTAGATATATTTTAAACGATTTTTTTTTTCAAAAGTTGCTAATATATGAAAAACCAAAGCATCCCAGTCGATATGAGGAGGGACATTGGGTAGAATGCAATCAAATTAAAAACAATAAATCATAGAAATCAAAATAATTTCATCTGATCATCTTTTGAATTTTTATTGGTTAAATCCCATTCTACAGTAGTTGGTCCTTTATCTTTTTTTGGCTTTGATGCTTTTTTTGACTTGGTCTTTTCAGGCTTTATCTCTTCCGGAGTCTTTGATTTAATAATCTTTTCGGACAGATTTTCTTTTTCATTGATTTGCTTGTCAGGCTTAGTATCAATCTTGTCATTTTCAAGTTCCTCAACTGACTCTGATGAAATATCGTTTTTAATTTCTGATTCTTGCTCCTCAGGCCAAGGTGTTTTTCCTTCACCTATAGCATGATTCAAAAGCACTTCTTTCACTTTATACTTGGTCAGCTGATTTCCTTGTGCTTTCATACCCTTTACCTCTATAAAATCACCTAATTGAATAATTTTATCTGGTAAGTTTTTGGTTTCTTTTAGCTGCTTATTAAATACGACAGTAACTTCAGGGTCAAATGCTGTTGAAAAAGTAGATAAAACAGAGCCCTTTGCTTCACTGATAAATCTTACGCGCTTGTCACTAGTGATTTCACATAAGAATCGCTTCACGTAATGCATGGATTTCCCTCCATCATAATACACAGCTGAAATCGCATGTTTTGGATTCCATTTTTGGATATGACGTATATCTTCATCAAATCGCGTAGACAAATTAAAAGAACTCAGCCGGTATTCACCATTTTCATATATGGTCAGGATTTTATCATCTCCTTTGAATTCACCGATGAATGTTCCACGTTCTTCATCATTCAATCGATTTACAGTTTGATCATACCATATTTTTCTTGCAGCCAATGTCGATCCCCCTACCTCTTTGAGAACAACTTTTTGAATGAGCTCTTTGGTTACTCGATTCCCAACTGATTTTCTACCCTTAATCAATAGTTCACCAAAATCAAGCTCGAATTTCGTCTTCTTTAAATGAGGTCTCGGTCTTAGAATGACATTTACCACCTCTCTTTCCCCATTTGGATGTGCGGAAAAATAGTGAACTTTCGACCCTTTTGACCCTTTGGTAAGATCGTATTCAGTATCTCGAGTTATCGAATTGACATAAAATCTTTTCATCATGGATTGTCCTCCTCGCCCATCTTGATAAATGAGATGATATATCTTTCTTTTATCGCCTTTTTTCCATACATGAGCATAAATAATATCCTTCCCAACAAATTTCTTATCCGCAACTTTTGTAATCATCATTTTCCCTGATGAGAAAAAGCAAATAATATCATCTATTTCGGAACAATCACAAACGGCTTCACATTTTCTCAAACTATGACCAATAAATCCTTCTGCATAATCTACATAAAGCTTTTTATTGGCAATGATAACCTTCGATGCACTGATATTATCAAATGTTTTTATTTCCGTTTTCCGCTCCTTCCCTTTTCCAAAGTTTTTCTTCAGATCCTTGAAGTAATTAATCGCAAAATCAACGATATTTTGAAGGTTATGCTTGACCTCCTTAATTTGCTCATCAATTTTCAATAAGTTGTCATCAGCTTTCGTAGAATCGAATCTCGTTATTCGAATCATTGGAATTTGAGTAAGCTTATGAAGATCCTCATCCGTGATTTCTCTTATCAACTGCTTTTTGAAAGGCTCGAATGATTTATACAAATACGCATATAAAGATTCTTTATCCGAATACTTCTTGAAGTCGATATACATTTCTTTGTTGATGAAAATCTTTTCAAGTGTTGCAAAGTGCCACTGACGCTCCAGCTCCTCCAATTTAATCTCTAGCTCTTTTTTAAGTAAAGCAAGCGTATTGTCAGTTGAACTTTTCAGGATTTCAGACACACCAATAAAAACGGGCTTGTCATCATCAATAATTGAAGAGTTTGGCGATATAGAAACTTCACAATCCGTAAACGCATACAAGGCATCAATGGTCTTATCCGGAGAAACCCCAGAAGTCAAGTGAATGATAATTTCAGCTGTTGCCGAGGTGTTGTCCTCGATTTTCTTAATCTTTATTTTTCCTTTGTCATTTGCCTTCAGTATAGAATCTATAAGTGAAGTAGTCGTAGTTCCAAAAGGAATTTCATTAATTATTAAAGTTTTTGCGTCCTGTTTTTTGATTTTACCACGGACTCTAATTCTCCCCCCTCTTTTTCCATCATTGTAATTGGAAAAATCAGCCATACCACCATTCGGGAAATCCGGATAAAACTGCACTTTTTTACCTCTAAGATGATTAATCGAATTATCGATAAGCTCATTAAAATTGTGAGGTAAAAATTTACATGCCATTCCTACAGCGATTCCTTCTGCTCCTTGTGCCAGAAGTAAAGGAAATTTCATCGGAAGCTGCTCTGGTTCCTTATTCCTTCCATCATAGCTGGATAACCAATTCGTTGTTTTGGCATTAAAGGCAACATGTAATGCAAACTTTGACAAACGAGCTTCAATATACCTCGGGGCTGCCGCACCATCACCAGTCAATGTATTCCCCCAGTTTCCTTGACAATCAATCAATAAATCTTTTTGTCCAATTTGAACCAAAGCATCACCAATTGATGCATCCCCATGAGGATGGTATTTCATGGTATTTCCAATAATATTCGCCACCTTATTGTAGCGGCCATCCTCCATCTCTTTCATTGAGTGAAGAATACGTCTTTGGACAGGCTTGAGTCCATCAAATAAACTTGGGACTGCTCTTTCGAGAATCACATAACTTGCATAATCAAGAAACCAACTTTTATATAATCCACTGACAGGAATAACGTTATCGTCTAGATTCTTATTCTCAAATGGGTTATGCTCTTCTTCTGGCAATTGATTATCCTCTATATCCTTTGACATATTTTATGATGCTATATCTATTTGAACTTTTATCTCTTTCTCTGATGCCACCTCATCTTGAACTTCTTCATCCGCCTCATCCTTTTCAACTTTTAGGTTATTGATTATAAATTCTTGTCTTTGCTGAGTATTCTTTCCCATAAAGTATGACAGGATGGAATCGATAGAAGCATCGTGTGATAATAAAACTGGCTCTAATCGCATCTCTCCACCAATAAAATGAACGAATTCATCCGGAGAAATTTCTCCCAATCCTTTAAACCTTGTTATTTCCGCTCCCCGACCAATTTCGCCGATAGCTGATACCCGTTCTTCATCTGAATAACAATATATGGTCTTCTTTTTGTTTCGAACTCTAAATAGAGGAGTTTGAAGCACATAAACGTGATTCTTTTTCACCAAGTCTGGAAAGAACTGTAAAAAGAAAGTCAATAACAACATTCGAATATGCATCCCATCAACATCCGCATCCGTAGCAATGACAACCTTATTGTATCGAAGATTATCCAAATCATCTTCGATATCCAAAGCTGCTTGAATTAAATTGAATTCCTCATTCTCATAAACCACTTTTTTTGTCAGTCCATAACAGTTAAGTGGCTTACCACGAAGTGAAAAAACAGCTTGTGTTGCTACATCCCTAGATTTCGTAATCGAACCACTTGCAGAATCTCCTTCGGTAATGAATAAAGTAGTTTCTTCCCTTCTCTCGTTTTTTAGGTCAGTTAAATGAACCCTACAATCTCGCAATTTTTTATTATGAAGATTTGCTTTTTTTGATCTTTCCCTTGCAATTTTCCGTATACCCGCGAGATCTTTTCGCTCCTTTTCAGATTGCTTTATTTTATTTTCAATCGTTTGGGCAATCTCAGGATTTTTATGAAGAAAATTATCGAGTTTATCTTTTAAAAAATCATTAATGAAAGCCCTCATGGATTTCCCTCCGGGCTCTACCTCTAAGGACCCTAGTTTGGTTTTTGTTTGAGATTCAAAAACCGGCTCCATGACTTTAACTGAAACAGCTGCCACAATGGATTGTCGAATATCTGAAGACTCATAATTTTTGCTGTAAAAATCTTTGATCACTTTCGCTACCGACTCCCTAAATGCACTTTGATGCGTACCTCCCTGGGTCGTATGCTGGCCATTAACAAATGAATAATAATCCTCGCCATAGGTTCTACCATGGGTAAATGCAACTTCTATATCATCTCCTTCTAGATGAATTATTGGATACAATGGATCACCATCCATATTATCCTCCAATAAATCTTTTAATCCATTTTTGGATTGAAATTTATTACCGTTAAAATAAATAGAAAGACCTCTATTCAGATAGCAATAATTCCAAATCATTTTCTCCAAGTAATGCTTCTTAAAAACATACTTTTTAAAAACTGTCGAATCCGGATTGAACTCAACGTAAGTTCCATTACTTTCGTCGGACGATACAAGCTTAGACTCTTCAGTCAGCTCCCCTCTTACGAACGAGGCTCTTTTAGACTTACCGTCTCTAACCGAGTAAACTGAAAAATGAGAAGAAAGCGCATTTACCGCCTTAGTACCTACTCCATTCAAACCGACAGACTTTTTAAATGCCTTGGAATCATATTTTCCACCGGTATTCATTTTGGAGACTACATCTACAACTTTTCCTAATGGAATCCCTCTTCCGTAATCTCTAATGGTTACAAGACCATCTTTTATATTTACTTCAATTTTTTTTCCATTCCCCATCACAAATTCATCGATACAATTGTCGATAACTTCTTTTACCAATACATAAATACCATCATCAGGAGAAGAGCCATCACCCAACTTTCCAATATACATTCCTGGTCTTAAGCGAATATGCTCTTTCCAATCTAACGAGCGAATATTATCTTCTGTGTATTGATTTTCAGACATATATGAGATTATGAAACATGATTCATAACAAATATAACATTATACTTGACCTGAAATACGCGCCAATACTGGATTTATGAACGATTGGTCGTTGAAATCAAAAAATAATTATTGTTCTAGTTTGTTTCTCCAAAATTCATTCAAAGAAATAATGAGCTTTCTGGCAATTGTATTAGAAAATTTCTTTGTTCTGTATGCACCAATCCAATTTACACCTTTAATGGCATTGGTAATGAAAACCTCATCTGCAGCCAATAAATTTTGAGGCAAGATAGAGCACTCATAAACCTTTATACCACTATTTAAAGCGAGATTAATTACTTGCATACGCATTGTTCCAGCAAGACAGCCCTCGTCAAGTCCTGGCGTATATAAAACCCCATTACTTACTACAAAAACATTACTAGAAGAAGTTTCAAGAATATTTCCTTTCACGTCACTTAGAAATAAATCATCAAGATTCTTCTCTTTAGCAGAAAGCGCTGCCATTACATAACCCAAACAGGATTTTGTTTTGTAGTTCGAAAGAAAGTTTTTATGTAACTTAATATCCGAGTAAATATCGACTTCAAGTCCCTTTGCATTTAGCTCAAAATAATTGGATCCATAATTTTCGACTTCGATGTAGAAATTGGCCTCATTGGATTTAGGTAAGTAAGTTCCCCCGATTTCTCGGTCAATCGATAGACGGCATTTACCCCCTTTCAATATTTCAGATTTAACAAGCAATTCATTTATCCGCTCCTCGAAAAATTCTTTGGTGTAAAACTCTGGTGCCTTTATTCCTAAAACAGCGGCTCCTTTCAGAAGCCTTGAAACATGGTTCTCCACATTGATGGGCTTTCCATTCATGATTCGAATGGTTTCAAAAACACCATCACCATACATATAAGCCCTATTTTTAGGCATTATTGTCGGTGACGAATCCGGTAAGATTATTCCGTTATTGTTTATGTAACATACTCCCATAATCAATCAAAAATACTAAGAAACTCAACGCCTTTATTGACATCAATCAATAATACAAATAAAATTCCAAATAATGCACCACCTAAATGTGCGTCATGCGCAACTCCAGAACCACCTCTACGCATGGAATAATATTCAACCAATAAATATAGGGGCCCCAAAATATACGCTTTTATGGGTATCGGTATAAAAAGAAGCATTAACTCAAGTTGAGGATTCCACATTATAGTGGCAAAAACGACTGCCGAAACAGCACCAGAAGCTCCTAGGGACCGATATAATATGTTATCTGAATTTTTATAAAACGGAAAGATTGTGGCTGCCAAACCACCGAATATATATATGATGACGAAATAATACAAGCCAAGATTACCAAACTCGTATGTCAATTCCATTTCAAGATATCCACCAAGATAAAAAAGGGAAATCATATTAAAAGCAAGATGAGCAATATCCGCATGTATTAACATATGTGACAAAACCCTGTAATACTCATTAGAGTTTTTAACCTCATATGGAATAAATAAACATTGATTTTGAAAATTCTGATTATTCATTCCCTGCCAAGAGATGATGCATGTAAGTATTACAATGATTTCTGTTATGCCAATAGCCATTATAAAACAAAAATAGAGATTAATAAAGACAGCTAATTAAACCTACGGAATCTTTTTATTGCTTAAAAGTCTTAAATTTGTTGAAAAAATTCATGATAATATCCCCTTCTGTTCTTTCGTGCGACTTTGGTAATATAGAACGTGAAACCAAAATGCTTGAATCCTCCCGGGCAGACTGGATTCATATCGATGTAATGGACGGAAACTTTGTCCCCAACATATCTTTTGGATTCCCCGTGTTAAAGGCCATTAAAAAACATTCAAACAAAGTTTTAGATGTTCATTTAATGATTTCAAATCCAGATCTTTATATTGATGATTTTGTGAACAGCGGGGCTGACATACTTACCGTTCATTATGAAGCTTGTCCTCACTTACATCGTACAATTCAGCTGATTAAAAGTAAAGGGGTCAAGGCTGGCATTGCACTAAATCCTCACACGCCTGTAAACGTTCTTGATGAGATCATCACTGACGTTGATTTGGTATTAATTATGTCCGTGAACCCTGGATTTGGTGGTCAAAAATTCATTGAATCAAGCGTGCAGAAAGTATCTCAGCTCAAAAAATTAATTGACGCAAGGAATCTTGATGTGATCATTGAAATTGACGGAGGTGTAAATTTGGAAACAGGAAAGAAGTTGGCCGAGGCAGGAGCAAGTGCACTTGTTGCTGGTAGCTTTGTTTTCAATTCAGACTCTCCTACTCAAACCATCGAAAGATTAAAACAACTTTAAGTGCGTAACACTTTGTAAAAAGTCACGTTAAATTCATAAATGTTCAATAAGCTACATCTTCTTTTTATTCTTATGCTTTTGGGTCATTTTACCTTTGGGCAATTAGACCTTGAACATGAGGAATTAAAACTAAATGATGAACTTCTTAGTTTTCGAAAGGAGTTCACAAAGACGGGAATGGACCAAGCTAGCCTTTCCTTTGCCTCAAAGATGAAATCATTTTTATCAAATGAAGGAGCATTCGACTATAATTTCAAACATCTTGAAACCGTTGCAATTCTTGACAGCCCTGATGGGAAATTGCGCATAGTTAATTGGAATATTGAATATCCAGACTTCTCTTATTCTTTTGCTGGATTCGTAATGTATAAGAATAAAACAAAAGTTTCCATCTATGAACTTACAGACGCATTGGACCCCTATGAAGTAAAACCTAAAGGGGTAATTAGTGAGAACAAGTGGTATGGCGCTCTTTACTATAAAATCATCCCCTTTGAAAGTGGTAGAAATACAAAATATCTGTAGATTGGTTGGGATGGAGGAACAACTGGGAGCAATTTTAAAATTTTAGATGTCTTATCGATTTCAAAAAAGCACATCTACTTTGGAAGCCCGGTTTTTTATTCAAATGGAGAGATATCAGAGCGAATTATTTTTGAGTACTCTGATAGAGCGAATATGACTGTGAGATACGAGGAAAAGTATGGCCGCATTGTACTAGACCACCTTTCGCCCGAAGCTCCCTCTATGGAAGGCGTGTATTCTTACTATGTTCCAGACTTTTCCTATGATGCCTATATATTTAATGGTAAATATTGGGCCCTAAAGGAAGATGTAATTGCAGTAAACAGTCCTCAAGAAGGAAAAAATGAATTTATACAACTTAACCCCCGCACAGGGAGATTGGAGAAAAAAAGGTTTAAGAAAGACTGGATCAACCCTACCAATAGTCAGATAAAAGGTGAAGTAGAACATGTGTCAAGAATTCCAGAAACGCCCGAAACTGACGAAACTATTTCAGAAAAAAACGATAAGAAAAAGAAAAAGAGGTATAAAGAATATGACTCAGGTCTTTCTGTAACTACAGGGAAATACAAGAGAAAACGAAAGAGAAACAATTAATGCAACTTGGCCTCATAAATACCCTTACCATTGATAGATTCACTCCGCCTGGTGCATTTTTGAGAGATTCACAAGGTAATGAGGTTTTACTTCCTAAAAAGTATGTTAAAGAGGACTTTAAGCTTGAAGAAGAAATTGACGTATTTGTTTTTAAAGACAGTGAACAACGAATTGTTTCCACTACAGAGAAGCCCCACCTCCTACTTGGTCAATTCACTTATCTAAAAGTAACCCAAATTCAACCAATTGGCGCTTTTGTTGATTGGGGCTTGGACAAAAACTTACTTGTACCATATAGCGAACAAATCTATAATCTTGAAGAAGAGGAATCATACCTTATTGCGCTAAAATATGATGACAAGACAGACCGACTATATGGGAGCATGAAAATAAAAAACCTACTAGAACCATGCAGAGAAGACTTGAAAGGTAAAAAAGTAGATCTCTTGATTTGCGAATACAATGATTTAGGCATTAGTGTCATCGTGAACAAGAAATATGATGGGTTAATTTTCAATAGCAATATTATTGCAGATATCAACCATGGAGACGAAATAGATGGCTATATAGAAAAAGTAAGAGCCGATGGGAAACTCGATGTTCGTTTAGAGCCCATAACTGTTGAAAAATATGATCTAGCTATTGAAAAAATACTGGACCGTTTAAATGGGCAAGGAAAGCTTTATCTATCGGATAAATCTAGTCCAGAGGACATTAACCACGAGCTAGGAATGAGCAAAAAAACTTTTAAGCAATCTATCGGAAAGCTATATAAATGGCGCAAAATCAAACTGCACAAAAATTACATTGAACTTATTCGTCAATCAAACCAGGATGATAAGACCGAATAGATTCGTTAATTACCTCATCAAGCTTTAAGCTCATTTTTTTTCTCTCTTGACGGGCATACATTTCCATCTGATCTGTGTAATGAGGACTATCTAATCGCCTTGAATTTCCATAAGGCAATACGGTTTCGACCTCTACTCCATCGTCCCCATACTGAATAATCATAATGTAAGATTCTCCGTGGACCGGTTTTACTGTTCCATTCTTTTGCACTTTTGAGGTCATTGCCGCAATCATATCTGTTAAACCAGGTACTGCCAATTCTTTACCCACTCTCGAATGCCTTTGATATACTTTCAAGGGAATGTCTATACGGCCAAAGTACTTCATTAAATGTTTATGAGTTTTTTCCAACACTTTAGAAACGAGCATTTCTTGTTCAGAAATTTCATTTTTCATCGAAAGATAATTTCGGTAATATTCCGCCCATTGCGCTGCACCAACATTCATTGTATCCGCCCGATGATTCCAATTATGGATAATTCGCACCAATTCTTTTTGATTGGGGAAATCTTCAGGCTTATAATTGAAGATCACATTTGCTCCGGAAGGTGTCCATATGTCCTGTGGATATTGTATGTCGTATTTGATCTTGAAAAATTCATCCATACTCAATTTTTCCTTGTTTGATATGAGCTCCTCAAATCTTCGACTTCGATTGTTGTAATTTTCAAAATAATCTAAGTGATATTGCTCATATAGTAAGCTATCTGGATTATCTAAAGGATGTGCGCAATTATATGGTGAATTGTTCGTATTGAATAAGTATCCATGTTTAGGATTCATCTTATTTGGTAAAGCCTCAAACGGCAAATAACCCTCCGTCAATAAGGCCGAGGTATCTCCCAACATCACATCATTATGAAACAAATCGTCGGATGGACGATTAGGAATCTTCCCAAGACTCATATAGAAAATGGAATCTTCACGGTCTGCATACATCACATTAAATCTGGGTATGGCCATCATTTTTAATGCACCTTCAAACTCCTTCCAAGAATTGGATTTTGTCATATGGTACCATTGGTCTATTGAAGAAATGTTTTCAAAAGCATTCGAATTGAAAGCAAAGAATCCTTTTTTATTTTTAATGACAGGTCCAAAAGCACTCCACAATACTTTTTTCTTCACTCCTATCCTAATGCCAATTTTGGTTTTTGATTTCAGTTTAATCTTCTTTTTTTCAAAATCAATCCAATTTCCGTCAAGCATATATTGATTACGGTTTTTAGGATTCACCTTCAACTCATACAAATCAATGAGATCAGGATAATTATAGGTATGTGTCCAACCCAAATTCTCATTGGTTCCTATCATTGGAAAAGGAGAGCCAGGAAATAAACCTCCCAGCATATTCCAACCTTCTTCAGATATAACATGTGCCTCATACCAAGAAAAGGCCCCTTCCAAAGGCTGATGGGTATTCACATTCAACACAGTTTTGTTATTGGTCATCATTTTACGGCTAAAAGCAAAAGCATTTGAACCAATTGTCTTCTGCTCCATAAGCTCATCTCTTTCTTGAACCGTAATGTTTTTATTTCCCAATAATTCCCCTAGTATATTCCCTGTATCGGAAAACAAATGAATAACCAAATTATATCCGGTCAAATAATCCATAACCGTCATAGGAAAGGTATTATCAACAAGAACTTCTTTTGGATGACTCTTTGCATAGGCGTTAATTCCGTTAACGTATCCTTCAATTACCAATAAAACTTCATCCGACAAATCAGAATAATGATTTTCAGCTGTCTTTTTACAGCGCAGCAGAGCTGCCAAATAATCCATGATCACGCCTTCTTTCCCACTAAATAAACCCATTTTACCTACCGCTGGTAAAAAAGTGTATTGAATGGTTTTAAAATCGTCTTCGGCATGTGCCCAAGCCAAGCCATAAGCAGCATCTCGGTCTGTAACACCATGAATATGCGGAACACCAAAAGAATCTCGGTAAATGGTGACATTTTTATTTACCCTTTGGCCCTGAAGCTGAAATCCAATTAAGATTAAAAAGAATAAGACTATATTTTTCATACGCGAATTTAAAAAACTAACATGGATAAAATCTATTTGTTGTTAATCAACTCATAATTGAGATATTTATTTCATAGATTATAATTGATAGCCTTATTGATGCAATCAATCTAAAAACATATATTTGCCCATAATTTTTAGTAATGGCAAATACTTCAGATATCAGAAATGGATTGTGTATAAAGCACAATGACAAATTATTTCAAATTAAAGAATTTCAACATGTAAAACCTGGAAAGGGACCTGCATTTGTAAGAACCAAAATGAGACAAATAGAAACAGGTAGAATTTTGGATCATACGTTTTCTGCAGGGCATAAAATTGAAATTGTCAGGATAGAAAACAGGGATTACCAATATCTATATCAAGATGGTGAATCATTCGTTTTCATGAATAATGATAATTATGAGCAGGTCAATATTGAGGCTTCTATGGTTGAAAAACCAGAATTCCTGCAAGAAGGGATGATTTGTAGTATTCTTTTTCATGCAGAAGAAGAAACACCTTTAGTACTTGAACTTCCCATGTATATCATTTCTGAGATCACTTATACAGAACCAGGTGTAAAAGGAGACACCGCTACAAATTCCATGAAGCCGGCAACAATTGCCACAGGTGCCGAAATTAGGGTTCCGCTTTTTATTGAAAATGGAGAAACAATTAAGGTGGATACCAGAACTGGAGTTTATGTTGAAAGAGTTAAAAACTAATGAATGAAAAAAACGGCACTCACCCATAAGCACATTGAGCTTGGAGCTAAAATGGTACCATTTGCTGGGTACAATATGCCTGTTCAATATGAAGGTGTAAACGTAGAACATGAAACTGTGAGAACAGGAGTAGGTGTTTTTGATGTTTCACACATGGGAGAATTCATCTTGAAAGGTCCACAAGCCCTTGACCTAATACAAAAATTTTCTTCTAATGATGCTTCAAAATTATTTGATGGAAAAGCGCAGTATTCTTGCATGCCAAACGGTAAAGGAGGTATCGTTGACGATTTGATTATTTATCGAATTTCAGAAAATGAATATTTCCTTGTGGTGAACGCTTCAAATATTGAAAAAGATTGGAATTGGATTTCATCATTGAATGATTTAGATGTTGAAATGACGAATGTTTCTGATGAATACACCTTACTTGCCATTCAAGGACCTCAGGCAGCAACATCGATGCAGTCTTTAACAGATGTCAACCTTTCTGAAATGCCATACTACACATTTCAATATGCAACATTTGCAGGTATTCAGGATGTAATGATCTCTGCAACTGGTTACACCGGATCAGGTGGTTTTGAAATCTACGTCAAGAATGAAGATGCTGAAAAACTATGGGATTCGGTTTTTGAAGCTGGTAAAGCATTTGGGATTAAACCTATTGGACTTGCCGCTCGTGATACGCTCCGTCTAGAAATGGGATTTTGTCTTTATGGAAATGACATTAATGATGAAACCTCTCCGCTAGAGGCGGGATTGGGTTGGATAACGAAATTCACGAAAAAATTTGTGGATAGTGAATATTTATCTAAACAAAAAGAGGAGGGTATTCAAAGAAAGCTCGTTCCTTTTGAATTGATTGATCGAGGCATTCCTAGACAAGGATACGAAATTGCTGATTCCAGCGGACAAATAATTGGACATGTTACCTCAGGAACGATGTCTCCAAGTATGAAAATTGGCATTGGCTTGGGATATGTTCAAAAGGAATATAGCACCATAGATTCTGAAATCTATATCATGGTTCGAAACAAATCCTTAAAAGCAAAGGTCGTCAAGCTCCCATTTTATAAAAAATAAGGTTTACTCAGTCTCAATTATAGCACGCCTGATGTCATCTGGTAAAATTCCAGTAGGTCTTTTTTCTAGCGCCTTTCGAATCTTATTTACAGAGCGTATGTTATAGAGGTATATTGCCCAATCTTGATTTATATAGTACTGAATATCATCCCTCGACAATGTTTCATGTCGGACAAATAAGCCTGCCAACTGTGGGTATAAAGAAAAATAATTATCTATTACTGATTTGGAATCAGAATCTAAATATGTCGGATAATCATTTACAAAATGTGCAATCCATGACGCATTAACTATAATTACCCCGATTTGACATTCTACATTAGAAATAACATTGTTTAATGAATTCTTGAATTCTATTGGATCTACAACAATACCAATGGATTGAGGATAAGCTTTTATGTCAATAAACAATGTTTTTGAACTATCGAATAGATAAATAATATCACGTAGTTTGCAGAGCTTTTCCTGTTTCATCGTTTGATAATTCAATTCCTCCAAAAATTCTGTATTATATTCCGGTATTGAACCTTCCACACCACAAGAAGATAAGTCAATGTCATGATAAAGCCACAGCTCTCCATCAAGATCCATTTGCACATCAACCTCAATACCATCAACGCCCGAATATTGCATTGCCAATTCAATGGATTCAAATGTATTGTCATGATAAATCGACATTAAATGATTCAAACCCATTCCGCCATGACCAATAATTTGGACATCAGCATAATTTTCTTGTTTCTGACAAGATGTAATGAATATAATGCAAACAAATAAAAAGATGTTATATCTCATACGACAAACCAATGGAAAAATGAAAATTCGGATAAATCAAACGAACTTCTCTACTACTTCCAGAAAAAGATTCACTCATCAAACCAATAAATGTTTTTTGAAAAAACTTAATCCTTCCTCCTACCCTCAATACGTATCCTGCACAAAGCTCGTGATGTGTTGTAAATGATGGCCGATTGTAAAAAGAAAAATAATATCCTCCTCCAACACCAAGAGTAATAAGCTGGTTCCCACCAAAATATTTTTGTAGAGGATTATAAATCATATCTGTACCAACTCGCAGAAATAAATTCGATTGAATAAATGAATGAATAACTCCAAATCCAATGGACGGGTTTAAAGAAAAAGATTTTATTGGTTTAATGTAGGTAAAAGATGAATAAAAATCATGTCGCTCTGCACTTGCTGAAATCGCTAGAGCTCCTTTTGAAGTGTTAATACTTTCGGGTAAATGTTGAGAGAAAGCACATCCATAAGATATTAGGAATAAAAAGAATATTAAACGCATTGAATCCTAAAACTTTGGGCATTTCTTACATGCATAACCCTTTTTTTTGAACTTTTTACAACACTTTTTCTTCTTTTTATCCATGTCGCAACTAACCATCGGTAAAATGGAATCAAATACACATTCAGAAGGGCTCTTTTTCATCTATTTAGAATAATTCTAAACAAAGGTAACAACATTATTTGATTTGGATATGACATCTTCAAAAACTGTAACCAATGATTCAATTTTTATTAAAAAAGCATGAAACAGATTTTTATATTATTAATTCTTATGTGTCCATTATACGGGATTAATCAAGAACAATTTACCGTTTACTTTCCAACAGACAAATCATACATGCTTCACTCAAGTAAAATGAAACTAAAAGCAATGATTGACTCCGAAAAAATAAAGAAGATTGTAAAAATTGAGGGTTATACGGATTCCACAGCCTCAGATGGATATAATAAGGAATTGGCAGAGAGAAGAATATTAGATATTAAATATTATTTGATTCAGAACAATATTCAATTAGCCGAAAACTTTAATAGTACTGCTATAGGAGAAGATTTTAATCAAGAAAATGAACTTTCAAAAAACAGGAAAGTCATTATCACTTACATATCAAATCACAATAAAAAGATAACAGATCTAAAAAAAGGAGAAAAACTGGCTTTGAATCATATGAATTTTCAACCAGGAACAGATGTATTTAGAGACATTGCTTTTCCCATTCTTGAAGATTTATTACTTACTCTAAAAAAACGAGAAGACATACACATTAAAATTCATGGACATATCTGCTGTGCCATAGATGATTGGCAGGATTTATCTACACAAAGAGCCATGAAGGTACTTGATTATCTAATTAAAAATGGGATTGACCCTAAAAGGTTAAGCCATCAAGGGCATGGAAGCACCAATCCTATATATAAGCTACCAGAAGAAAATGAAGATCAGAGGAAAATCAACAGAAGAGTGGAAATAGAAATCATTTCCACAAATAATTAAACCACACCCTGATCTATCATGGAATCAGCAACTTTTACAAATCCCGCAATATTTGCTCCTTTGACATAATCAATCGAACCATCCTCAAGTCTTCCATAAGCCACACAAGCTTCATGAATGGAAACCATTATGGCGTGAAGCTTTTCATCAACTTCTTTAGAAGTCCAAGACATCCTAAGGGAGTTTTGAGACATTTCAAGACCAGATGTAGCCACACCGCCAGCATTGGAGGCCTTACCAGGCGCAAACAACACTTTTGAATTATGAAACTCTTCAATGGCCTCAGGTGTACAAGGCATATTTGCACCTTCCGCAACGCAAATTACACCATTCGAGGTTAATGACTTGGCTTCTTCACCATTCAATTCATTTTGAGTAGCACAAGGCAGCGCTATATCAACATCTTTCTCCCAAGGCCTTTTCCCCTCGACGAAAACTGCCGATGGATATTTTTTAACATATTCAGATATTCTACCCCTTTGTACATTTTTAAGATCCATTACGTAGGCCAATTTATCTGCGTCAATTCCGTCAGCATCATAAATGTATCCTTTAGAATCTGATAAGGTCACAACCTTACCCCCGAGTTCTGTTGCCTTTTCACATGCATATTGTGCAACATTTCCGGAGCCAGAAATGGCTACTGTTTTCCCTTGAAAAGACTCATTTTTGGTTGCCAACATTTCTTTCGCAAAATATACTGTACCATATCCAGTAGCTTCAGGACGAATCAAAGAACCTCCCCAATTTCTTCCCTTACCAGTTAGAACACCTGTAAATTCATTGCGAATCCTCTTATACTGACCAAACATATATCCAATCTCACGTCCTCCTACCCCAATATCTCCAGCAGGTACATCTGTATCCGCACCAATGTGTCTTGACAGCTCAGACATAAAAGATTGGCAAAATTTCATCACCTCATTATCAGACTTTCCTTTTGGATCAAAATCAGAACCACCTTTACCTCCTCCTAATGGAAGTGTAGTCAATGAATTTTTGAAAATCTGTTCAAAACCCAAAAATTTCAAAATAGATAAGTTCACTGATGGATGAAATCTCAAACCACCTTTGTATGGACCTATTGCAGAATTAAACTCAACGCGATAACCCCTATTTACCTGAACATTTCCCTCATCATCTAGCCATGGAACTCTAAACATTATTGTTCTTTCTGGTTCTACAATTCGATCTAAGATTCTAGCTTTCTTATATTTTGGATTAGCTTCAATAAAGGGTATTACAGCCTCTGCAACCTCTTGCACCGCTTGCAAGAATTCTGGCTCATGACTGTTTTTAGCGCTTACACGCTCCATAAAAGCTTCTATTTCTGAATGAAAATGATCTGACATAAGTGATATCAATAATGGTTAATTCTTGGCAAAAGTAATCAAGATTTGGGAATGTGAAATTTTTATCTTTAAAAAGTTCACAAGAATTTGAGAAGCACTATAAATCAACTCTTTAAAGACAAATTGTGATGATTTTAAACTAAATGAACTATTTTTGTTCCTTTAAAGCAACCTATAAACTACGTTTATCGTTTACAATTCAAACTTAACTATAAACCCTATGAGGTATTTTTTGGCTCTTTTTATTAGTTTTTTAGTTGTGGGATATTTCCAAGCTCAACAAACTGTTTGTTTGGGTGATAGCATAACTGTTTGTGGCGGATCATTAGAAATTGAAGATTGTTCCTCCCAAGGTAACAATGCCACCGGAGGTATTAATTTGAACGCTCCAACAGTGATTCCTACCTTAAGTGATGACTCTTTCAGTGGAGCTGTTCCAATTGGATTTAACTTTACATTCTATGGGAATAGCTTCAATCAATGTACTATAGGTTCAAACGGTATTATTTCATTTGATATGGGGAATGCCGGTGGATATTGTCCGTGGGCATTAGGGGGTGTTGGAACATTACCTACCACAGGAACCGCCGTTACCCATAATGCGATCATGCCAGCGTATCAAGATATGAATCCAAGTGCTTTTGTAAGTCCAAATGGAAATATTCAATATCAAACGATAGGGACTGCTCCTAACAGAAAACTTGTCATCTTATATAGAGAAATAGGTGCCTTCTCCTGTGGTATTTCAGAATGTAATTACATCGGAGTAATTTTATATGAGACGACTAATAATATTGAAGTACATATTGGCAAGAAAACTGTTTGCGGAACATGGAATGGGGGTCTTGCTATTCAAGGCATTCAAAACAACAATGGTAGTATTGCTCATGTTACTCCAGGTCGGAATAACACGATTTGGTCTGCGAATAACGACGCTTACCGCTGGGAATACCAAGGAGGAAACAATTACAGCATTACGCCAATAACTTATGTTCAAATAACCGGTGTGGGAAGTAGTCTTGTTTGGAATAACACCCTCGGTGATACTTCACCTTACAATGGAGGGACATTAAATATTTCTAGTGTACCTTCTGGTACTACCGGATATTTTCTTACTAGTTCTGCATGTGGAACCGCTTTAGGTGCCGTTTCAGATACGTCATGGGTCACACTTGCCTCCCCTGAAGTCATTGCCAGCTCAACTCCAGACGTTTGTACTCAAGGTGTTGGAACGGTTAGTGCAACTCCGGGTGCAGGGTCTCCTCCTCCACATACTTATTCATGGCCTGCATTAGGAGCAACAACTCAAACGGTAAATAATATCACAGCTGGTACTTACTCTGTATTCATGACAGATGGCAATGGGTGTACATCGAATGCAACTGTAACAGTTGGCGATAGTCCTGCAACATTTACCAGTTCTTACAGTCAAGTATCTTGTTCTGGAGGAACTGATGGAACCGCCACAGCCATTATGACTCCATCTGACGGTACCGAAAACTACCTATGGAGTGACGGTCAAACTACTCAAACAGCAGTGGGTTTAATTGCAGGAACATATACCTGTGATGTAAGTACTGCCTCAGGGTGTAATGGAACAGTAACAGTTATTGTAGATGAAATTCCGGCAATGATCCTCAGCATTGAAGATCAGAATGATGCTTTGTGCCATAGTCTGAATAATGGAATGATTATGGTTGATGTGGTAGATGGCTCCTCTCCATATACCTATTCTTGGGATCAGAGTTCTTCTTTAGACAGTGTAGCTAATGATTTATATGCAGGTACGCACACGATTACGGTAACTGATGCCAATGGTTGTGTAGATCAAATTTCGTCGACAATAGGAGAGCCAGAACCTTTAAGTATTACTAATTTAACCCCTGACTCCGTGATTTGCGCAGAAGCAGTTATAGATTTAGAAGCGACAGGAAATGGTGGTTCTTCACCATATATATTCACATGGACAGAAAATGGAAATTCATTAGATGTAGGACAAACAATTACGGTAAATCCTACTGGAAACAATACTTTATATTGCCTAACATTATCAGAAGAATGTGGTTCCCCGGAAGTTACAGAATGTCTTACTGTAACTTTCCCAGAGCCCATCATACCGCAAATCAATCCAGATATCCCTGTTCAATGCTTGCCCGGTGAGTTTCTTTTCTACAATAATTCAGTCAATGCGGCGGAAATTTTCACAACTGAATTCATCTTTTCTAGTGGTAATGTAATTTTAGCGAATGGAGATGAAAGTGTAGATCTCTCACTACCGGATCCTGGTGTATATGATTTAAATGTGAATATTATTTCCAATTATGGTTGTTTATATACTGGGGAATTTATGGGGATTGTTGAAGTTACAACATTACCTACAGCTAATTTTAGTATATCACAAAATCCTGTTACATGGTTTGAAACTGAAATACAAACAAGCGAAACTTCCATTGGAAATGTGGTAGATTTCGAATGGTTTAGCCCAGGGGCAAGCTCGTTAATAAATAATGGAGGAAGTGCCTTAATTTCCTATCCAGAGGGAGTCACAGGAACCTACCCAATTACCCTAGTCGTAACTACAAATGAAGGGTGTTCTGATTCAATTACCTTAGAGGTGGAAGTCGCACCAGATGTTATTTTTTATGCTCCAAATACATTTACCCCTGATAATGATGAACATAACCAAACCTGGTCTATAGTCATAGAAGGTATAGATGAAATGAATTTCAATCTTGAAATTTATAACCGATGGGGTGAAATGGTATGGAAATCCCGTGATATTAAAGCTGAATGGGATGGTTCATATGGAGGAGGCATTGTTCCTGAAGGCACCTATATATGGAAAGCCACGTACAAAGAAAAGAATAACGACGGGAAAAAAATGTATACAGGATATATTAACGTCATCCGCTAAAAAAATAGTCTTAATGAAAAACAAATTCACCTATTTACTGGTAAGTGCAATTATATTTTCTTCTTGTGATGTACTGAATGAAGCAGCGCAACAGGCCGAGAATATGGTAAACTCAAATAACAATAATACCGAAACACAAAATCCTCTTACAAATGCAGAGGTGATATCAGGACTGCGTGAAGCCTTGAATATTGGAATTGAAAATTCTGTCGCAAGTACTTCTGTCGTTGATGGGTTTATGAATAATGCTGAAATACGACTTCCTTTCCCTCCTGATGCAGATAAGGTAAAAGAAAAAGCATTGGACTTTGGATTAGACAATCAAGTAGATAAGTTTGAAACAACCTTAAATCGTGCTGCTGAAGAAGCTTCTAAAGAAGCACTACCCATATTTATAAATGCTATCAAAAATATGACCGTTCAGGATGGTTTCGCCATCTTAAACGGAGGTAATGGGGCAGCTACTGAGTACTTAAAAAATCAAACAAGAGCTCAACTTAAAGAGGCTTTCATGCCAAAGGTCAAAGATGCCATTTCGAAAGTAAAACTAACAGATTACTGGAATCCTATAATTAGTAAATACAATACCTATGCTAAACTAAGAGGTCTAGATGAAGTTAATCCAGATTTAGACGAATTTGTAACTGAAAAAGCGATTGATGGTCTATTTCATATGGTCAAAAAAGAAGAGGATAAAATAAGATTGGATCCAATGGCTCGAGTTACTGATTTATTAAATAGAGTTTTCGGAAGCCTCAATAACTAATTTATTTTGAAAAAATTCGCTCCAACTGAGCTTGTACTCAATGCCAAAAACCAGGTGTACCACCTTGGTTTGAGCCCCGAAAACGTATCGGAAAAGATTATCCTTGTTGGTGACCAAGAGAGGGTTTCATTAGTATCATCACAATTTGACAAAATTGAATTTAAATCAAATCATCGAGAATTTTTCTGTCATACAGGCCAATATAAAAATAAACGTATCTCCGTTATATCAACCGGAATAGGTACAGACAACATTGATATTGTTATTAATGAATTAGATGCCTTATTCAATATTGATTTAGATCTCAAAACTGAAAAAACAGATAGAAAACAAATCGAATTACTGCGAATTGGAACATGTGGAATCTTACAATCGGATATTCCCGTTCATTCTTATATTTTATCAGAATATGCGCTCGGACTTGATAATGTTGGACATTTCTACGACACCGTATTAAGTGAAGAAGAAAAGGCTCTTTTAAATGATATTTCCAAACATGATATTTTTCCTAAAAACATCATCCCGTATATCAAAAAGGCGAGTGAAAAATTCATGGAAAAATTTGACGGTCCCTTATGCCATAAAGGAATTACCGTAACAAGCTCAGGTTTTTATGGACCACAAGGTAGAGAATTAAGATTACCTACTTTTACCAAAGGCTTACATGAAAAATTAGAGCATTACAGTGAT
>MDSZ01161898.1_pt1 | contig 30197 bp, 9 predicted proteins | sample 811201 | NCBI WGS metagenome assembly MDSZ01 (sample SAMN05326647, study PRJNA326480) | marine metagenome | isolation source: seawater | place: Indian Ocean: North | collected 2010 | reverse complement strand
CCGCGTTCAGATGATGGAGATTTAGGGGTGTGTCATCTCTCTTTCTTCTCGTCGAGACATCTCTCGTTGTTAAATGGTACCGTACGTGTTCTCCACACACCATAAAAAACGCGCTGTGTTGAGTAGAGAGCAGAGCGACCATAACGCAAAAAAAGAAGGAGGTGGATTAGGAGGAGGAGGAGGAGATACTCGTCCGCGATACCACAACACTTCATCGTCGTCCTTTGTCGACGTCTTCGTCTTCTTCTTCTTCTTCGACGCAACCCACCAACGGGAATTCGATGTCGCAAAAGAAGATGATGGGATCGTCGTCGAAAGTCGTCCGCGTGGACTGGTCGTTCGCCGTCACGGCGGCATCCTCTGCCAACGACGACCACAAGAACGGAGGAAGAGAATCCAGCGACGACGTAAACGACGACGACGACGGCAAAGACAACGACACCATTGAAACGTCGCGCGTGAACGTGCGCGTGATTGTCGCGAATGAAGAGAACGACGAGGAGGAGGAGATCGAGATGGAGATGCCTGCGACCGCGTTGCGAGCGCTGACGAGAGACCTCGACGTCGCGCTGGCAACCATTCGAACAGACGACGAGAAATAATAATAATAACAACAACAACAAGAACCTCCGTGGCGTCTACAGAGACGACGACGCACGACGACAAAAAAACGCGTTTGAAAGAGAGAGAGAGAGAGAGACACAGAAAGAGACCCAAAGCCTCTCTCTAACTAACTACGCGTATTCGTATCGCGAGACGACGACGACGACGACGAGCGACGACAACAACGCCTCTTCTCCACGGTCCTGTTTTTCAAAAGTCCCAAAAATGAGAGGGCGTCGTCTGGTGGTGTCGATCGACACCACAAAAGCGTTGAGAGAGGAGGAAAGTGTCTCTCAGACGCTCCGCGTTAAGAGTCGGCCTCTCTTTTCTTCGTCTTCAATCGCTTCTCTGACGACCAAAATGTATTACGGAAGATATGTCTGCAGATGCATTACTCTCAGCTATTGAAACTGAATTTATTACTAAGGATGTTGCCATGAACAATAGAATGGCATCTGTCGAGTTGTCCCTCATTCGGAAGATCTTCTGCGGGCGTAGTAAAGACATCAAATATATATATATTCCTAAAAGCAAAAGTCTTTTCGAGTACGTTTTCGTGGGCACATTATTGGACCCCATTTTTTTTCTCTTCATCAAAACACTTTCTCATTCGTGGTATACTTTTAATACGAGTCGAGAGTCGTCCGTTTCTGTTCGCATTATTGGGTTTCTGGCGTTCGGAGACACCCGAAGAGGCCGCCTCTTTGAGTGTCGTCGAAGTCGTCGTCGCAAAGCGACAAAATCCGAAATTGGAAAATGTCGGCGGCTTTGACGACGTTTGCGTTGGACGATCCGCTTCGGGTGTTGTACGAGAAGCACGAGCGGTCGGCGCAACCGGAAAGCCGGCGCGTGATCACGGCGCTCGAGGCGACGTGTTCGGTCATCTCGGAGAAAAACTTGCGGCCGTCGCCGGTGAGCGTGTACGCGGCGACGATGGCGAGCCTGACACAAAGCGTTGTTAACGTCGAAAGCACCGGCGGCGGTGGTGGTGGTGGTGGGAGTGGTTCGACGACGACGATCCCGACGACGACGACGGCCGCGCGGGAAGGGGAGAGGCAGACGCAACACGCGATGCTGACGATATTGTCGGTCGCGTTGGAACACTCGTCTCCAACGGCGATTAAGAGCAAAGTGAGAGAAACCGTGGACGTTTTGGTCAAAGTCGGGAGGGAGAATCGGGAACACTCCGGGGCGCTCAGAGCGGTGATTAAATGCATCGGATTCGCGTTGAGAGCGACGGCAAAGACGAACGGAAAAGAAGAGTTGGAGAAGATGTTCGGGAAAGGAGGACGAGGAGAAGAAGAAGAAGAAGAAGAAGAAGAAGAAGAGAAGAATGGATTAGGGCAAGCGTTCTCGGCCTTGTGTCACTTTTGCGTGGATTCGAGGCCGAAAGTGAGAAAGTCGGCGCACGAAGCCGTGCAGGAAGTGCTCTCTGCGACGAAAGGCACGAGAGCCGGGAAGACGATTTTTCAAAAGACGTTTGGCGCGTTCGCGCGTCAAAAACTGAAAGCGCCCGGGGAAGCAGCAGAGAAAGCGGCGAACATGAAAGGCGCGAAAGGGGCGAAGAAAGAAAAGGATACGGCGATTGCAACCGCGACGGAAGCTTTGCACGTTTTAGGCACTCTCAAAGGCGCGTTGGCGAGCGTGGAGGAACCGACGGCGTCGAAGATTGTAGACGCGACGATTGAAATGACATCTTTGGGCGAACCGTTGCTAGAAACGCAAGCGACAGAAACGTTACTGGCGTTGTCCGTGTCTCCGAATCCAGGGTGCGACGACAAGACGTTTTTGAAGATTCTCGAACCAGCCGCGAGATTGGCAAGAGAAGCTTCCCAAACGCAACCGACAAAGTGCGTCACGTTAGCGCGATTAATTACAAACGTCACCGTGCAAATGTATAGAAAAGATGCCGAGGAAGCGAGAAAAGTGCTACCGTTTACGTTTGAAAACTTGTTGAAGTTGTTAAACGCACCTCACGAAGGCGTCGCAATTGAGACTTGCGAAGCGATGAAGACATTGATTAGAGAAACCGTGGATAGCGAAATGGTGAGGGAAGGCGTGAAGTACGTCGCGACGTTGCGAGTACAACAAAAAATGAATAAGAAGAATGGTAGTTTAAAACCACCACCGATGATTGGCGTCGCAAAATCAATAGAGTCCGCGTTAGGAATGCGCTACCGCGCGGCGTGGCCGTTTACCATACCGGTCGCCACGCAGTGTTTCCAAAGACTCGGCGTCGCCGGTGGCGCTTTGTTGACTGGTTCCTTAGCCGCGCTCGGAGAAATGGGCGCGAACGCCGACGGACTACGATGTAAAACACAAATAGAAACGTGCATTTCCACCGCGGCAGAATATATCGGCACCGAAGGCTTGCTCGAACAACTTCCTTTAGGATTAGAAGAGTCCATCGATAAATCTTTAGAACGAAGAGGCGACGACGACGACGTTCAAGATGAAGAAGATATGGACATCGACGACGAATCTGATGGTTCCCGACTGTGGCTCGTACCGTTGTTGCGTCGATCTCTTACAGGTGCAAGAATGTCTTTCTTCAGCGAGTTTGTGTTACCAGAAGCGCGTCGATTAGGCGGACGAGCTGCCAATGCGCAAAGCGAAAACAGGTTCTTCGAAGCGCAAAGATGTCGAGCGGCGGAATTAGCGTTATGGTCGCTCTTACCAGGCTTTGCAAACTTTCCCATCGACGCCGGAGAGAGTTTTCCGACGTTTGCAAAAGATCTAGGCCACGCATTGAGCGCAAGGGAAGATTTACGAGCGCCGATTTGTGAATGTTTGAGAAGATTGTGTCGACAAGCGTTGGCGGCCACAGGCGCAGACGACGAAGACGCGGACGATATAAACTCCGATTTGAACGTTTCTGATCTCGACACAGAGAAAGAAGACAACGATAGGGAAGGAGAAGGCGAAGAGAAAGTCCCCGCGCATTTCACGGTGCAAATCGCCGAGGCTCAGTTGGAAACAATCTCAAAATTTTCTAAAAATTATATGCCGATTCTGTTCAATTTATTCGTGACTTCGGAGTCGCACGCGCGAGGAGAGATTTCATCCACCATCGGGGCGTTCGCGAAAATTGCGAGCAAAGAAACCGTGAACACGTTCTTTAAACAAGTTTTGAAGAAGTTAGTCGAAGCGGCATCTTCTTCCGTGGATAATGACGACAACGAGGATGGAGAAGGGAGCAAGAAGAAGAAGAAGAAGAAAACGTCGTCGTCGAAGGAAGAAGAGGAAGCAAGAGTGTTAAAAAAGTGCAGCTTTATCGATCTCGCGCACGCTTTAGTGCCCGGTCTAGATTTGGACGCGTTAGATGCGGCGTTCAAAATTGCCTCCTCCGCCGCGAATGAGAAGGAGGCTGCGAGTCAAAAGCGAGCGTATAAATTGCTCTCGGCGATTTGCGCTGCGAAGAAAGGCTTGTGGTTGGTAAAGAAGAGCAAAGACGTGGAGACGTGCTTGATGGATGCTAGGGACGTATGTGCGACGGCGGCGAGACGACGACGATTAGAGGTTATCGGGTTTGTTTTGCCACATTTACAAAGCCAGTCCAGAAACGACGACGATGAAGATGAAAACGACGACGCCATGAAGACTTTGCTTGCTGAACTCATCCTCGCGACGAAAGAACAAAACGCAAAGACTCGATTATTGGCGTACGAACTCTTGGTGGACATTCCGCGACGCATGGAAAAGGAATCGAGCGAACGGCACGGTGCTATCTCGGATGGGCAAGTTGGGAACCGCGCCGGTGTCGCCGCATGGCTCGCGCAAAGCGAATATGTTGATAAAGACAAGAAGGAAAAGAACAAAAACGGAAGTGGCGACGACGATGTGTCGGACGATGATGACGACCGAGACGTGATTCTCAGCGACGACGACAATGACGAAGACAACAATGCCACCACCGCCACCACCACCAACATGGTGATTGAAAACTTGGAGCCTGTACCAGGTCTCATCGACGAAAGTTCTCGCGCCATTCGAGGATTCTTTCTTACCGTTCTCGCCGGCGTCGTCGGCGCGACGCCGCAAATGCAATCTGCCTCGGTTGTCGCTTTGGCTCGATTACTCTACGAGTTTTCCGCAAAACTGGTTGAAATCGTCCCTGAACTTCTCCCGGCAATTTACAAATTGCTTAAAGGTCGTAACAGAGAAGTCGTGAAAGCCTCGTTGGGGTTTATTAAAGTTGTCGCCGTGCGTTTGCCGCAAAAAGAACTCTCCTTGCACTTGCCGGAACTCCTTCCCGCCGTTTTGAAATGGTCCTCGGATTCCAAGAATAGGTTCAAATTAAAAACTAAAGTTATCGTCGAAAGATGCGCGAAGCGATGTGGATGGCGCGCGGTGGAAGACGCCATGCCAAAAGAGCACTTAGCTTTAGCGTTACACATGAAAAAAGAAGAGACAAAGATGGAAACGAAGAAGAGAAAAGCTCGAGCGGAGGAGACGGCGAGTCGTGCGAGTGGTAAAACCGGTCGCAAAAGTCGCTGGAACGAGGAGGAAATCTTTGGCGACGAAAATGACGATCACAACAATAACCAACGTTCTGAGTATGGTGGTTTCGGTCCTAAATCTCACCGCGGCAATAGCGGCGGTTCCGAAGGCGCCTTTCGTAATGCGCGCGACGCGCACGCTTCGAGAGCGAGCGCTGGCGCGCGGCTCCCGGTCGGCGCCGAATTTGATTTACTCGACGACTCGAAAATGCGCAAGCACTTACTCGCGCAAGGCGCGAAAACTGCTCAATATAGACGTAACGAGTTTGGCGATTTCGACGACGACGACACGAAGTACCGAACCGATAAATCCACCGGAAAACTCAAAATCGTCGAAGAAAACGACCGCAAACGCGCGCGCGAAGACGACGACAACGACGACGACGACGACGGTGCCACTCGACGCACTTTTGGCACTCGCAAATCCGGCAAAACCAAACGCACCACGGGCACCAATAGGTCCACCAAAACGAACAAAACTGCCAAGACGTCTGCCACGCACACCGGCGACCGGTACAAAGCCAAAGGCGGCGGCGATGTTCGCAGAAAAGGTGAAAAGTTACAACCGTACGCGTACTGGCCTTTGGACGCCAAACTGCTCAACCGACGCAACTCCAAAAGAGGCGAGGCGAGAGACACGTTGTCGGGAGTTGTCAAATCGAGCAAAGACAGTGGGATATTTCGCGGGAAGAAAGCCAGAAGATTTGACTGAGTTAGTGTTGTGGTAAAAGAAACTTGTAACATGCGAGCAATTCTTTTTTGCGATTGACTTTCTGGCACACATCATCGTAGTCCTTGGTACGTATCGTCGCTCGCGCTTTTCTCTCGTCCGTATCTTTTTAGAATTGGATTTCCTTCAGAATTCTTCCTCTTTTCCGCGCGTGTATACGCACGCTCGTCGCGCGAGCGAGGGGGGTGAAAAAGGTGAACGGCGAAGGAGAGGAATCCGCAACGAGATGATGTCGTCTTGGTCTCGCGGCGCGTCCAAGAAAACGCGGCTCTTCGTCCTTTTCCGCGTCGTCCTTTTCGTCTCGCTTTTCTCTCCCTCGTCGTCGTTGTCGTCGTCGTCGTCTCAATCCACTCTTTCTGCATCGAGACAGCGCGGGGGTGGCGTCGTGTACAACCAAAACGCAAACCCTAGTCTGCAATACGAACCGCGATCTGGTATTGTCACGCGAAATCAAAACGCGTTCGCCGCGCGACCTGGTGAAGGCAGACACAGACTGAATCCAGATTTCTCTCCCGATGGCATAAGAACGAAAGGGGTTTGGGACGCGACGAGGAAGAGATTTTACGCGCAAGAGACTCTACCAGGACCGAAGAAATTTAAAGAAGAGATTGAAACGCTAAAGATCGAAAAGAAACCAAAAGACGTCATCGCACACCCACACGTTGAGAGAAAGTTTTGGCCGAAGAATTTGGTTTTTGGGAGGAGCGAGAGTGGAGCGACGAAACCAATCGGGAGAGCGGCGCCAAGAAACGCGGTAGGGGAGGAGGGAGAAGACGAGGAACAAGTTCGACAAAGAAGAGAGAGGAGACAAAATAATAGACTGGCTGGACCGAGAGACCCAGAAAGAGCGGATGATAGGGCAATACTTGCCGATCACACGTTCTACGCGGCGACCAATCAACAATCAAATGACCGGTTTGCGAAGATGTTAATCAGAGCGTTGAACGGAACCAAGTACGTCAAACAGTGTCAAAAATCCGAAGCGAAGAAGAGCAATATTCCGTCGGCATGGCAGCTATTGACAACGACTATGAGTAGAGAGGACGCACAGGCGTTGTTGCCGATATCACCTGGGCAGTTAAAGAAGAGCATATTCGGTAAGGTGACCAACGCAAGAGGAGGAGGGAGTTCGCGACTGACCAATCGATGGAACGGATATCCGAAACCCTTGGACTTTAATCGAGGTTGCGCGGTCGTTGGGAATTCTGGGATTTTGTTAAAACCACCAGGGCATAATAAAAAACCTCTTGGACCATTTATCGACGCGCATGGCTTTGTTTTGCGCATGAACATTGCCCCAACCGATGGCGAGTTTACCAAATTGGTTGGTAAGAAAACCTCCGTTCGATTGATCAACCATAAATGGGCTCGAGAATTCGACGCGTTCGTGGAGAGACATTCGAACGTTTTATCGAGCGATATCGCGTTGCAGTATCGATCAAGACGAGACAGCAACGATGCCGCATACGCTGTTAGAACACGAGATTTAGAAATGGCCAAAAAATTCGCCAAAATTATCGGCGAAAAAAGAGCTCGAGTTTTTAACGCTCGGTTCGTAGATATTAGTCGCATCGCGTTAGCGCAAATACGCGCGTGTAAAGAAATGCGTGACACTGGTAAGATCAAAGTCCACGAGACGGCTCCGGCGCCTTCCGCAGGTTTTGCTGCCGTGATGGCCTTATCCAAAATCTGCCCTCGATTACGTCTCTTCGGTTTCGACGCGAAAATATCCACGAAAAAATCAGCCGGTATCGACTACCCGTACCAGTACTTTGAAGAATTCGACGCGCAAGGCATCCTCAACGTTGGATCTGCCGCGCACGATTTCGATATCGAAGCCGAAGCGTTGAGAGGTTTAGAGAGGGAGAGCAATACCAGAATCCAAATCTGTGGCATCGGTGGGAATGCCTGCGATGAGCTCGTGTAGAAGCGTTAGAATCTAAAAAATGTGTTAGTTGAATGTAAATAGTGGTAAAAATGTGATAAAAATGAATTAAAACAGTGGTACCCACCGTACCATTGGTACTTTGAGGTTTCTTTAAAACTCATTTGGAAATCTCTTTTGGTTCGAGAGCGCAAATACCTCAAAATCTCATTTTTACTTCCACGAGAACAACTTCGCAAGAACATTTTCAAGAGAACGGAACGCGAACAAGAATGCGAAAGAGCGCGTACGCTCGCACCAACGTCGCGTCGTCCTCTGGATCAAAAATATGTGCCGTCGGTCCCAGCGATAATCAACAGTACTTTTACGACAAAGAATCCAACCAATTTTGCAACCCCAATGCTGCAGCAAATGGGTACGAACTCCGGTTCGCAACTAAAGAAGAAAAGATCCGATTTGACAGGAACACGAGAAGAGCGAGATGTGCTTTGATAACCTGCACCATATTTTTAATCGTATTAGCGTTTGCACGACCGATTTACGGTCCCTATATTGATAGGTTTGGGGAAGATGGGGATGCGAGCATAATAGAGGTGGTAAAGGAAAGCTTGACGAAACGTGCAGAGCGGCACGGGTTGAACGATGGACATGCATCATCGAAACGTAACAGACACAATAGTAATAAAGATGAAAGCACGTTTCACGCGCGGTATAGAAAGATAGAGGAAGAAAGGAGGGCTTTATTGAAAGAACATGTAGATGGGGTGGACGAGATGGATACCGTGCGAAGGTTGGAAGTTTTGGAAGAACGGGCAAAGATTTTGTTACGTGAACACGCGAGGAAGCACGGGAGGAAGCATCACGAGAATGGTCATGCGAAGGGTGGCTTTGTTGAGTAGCTGTTGTGATACGTAGAGATACTTATACTAGGATTAGATTGTAAAGCTATTTTTCGATGTACGTACTGGTAGGATTAGAATTTTATAAATATAATTTATTTTCAGTGCTGAATAAGCGGAGAGGTTTGAAATCCAAATCGTTCTCTTCTATCGGTGACACCTTGTTCCCATAACGATCGCATCTGCACTAAAATTCGATTCGCGTCTTCGGACGATTCAAACGAGCACAGAATGTTTGAACCACGGAAATCGTTGTGATTCGTTTTACCTTTGCTTTTCATGCCTTTTTTCACTACGGTTAATAAGGACGAGGTGAATCCAAAGTCTGCCTTTTTGACTTTATTTTCTTCGCGGAGTGCATCGCACACGCCAACTTGCACGCAGACGGTCTTTTTGTTCAGCGAGGAGGATATATAAATGGATGCAATCTCGTGCCACCGGAGAAACCGGGTAGCTGTTGGATTCATTTCGTACTGTTCGATCCAAACCAAGTGCGTGTCAGTCAGACATATGATGACGTCTGAAACGTCTGCGAGAGGATGAAGAAGTTCAAACCGGCCAAACGTAAACGGTATCTTCTCGTTTACAATAACCGTTTTGGTTGCGTTTTTATTCGCCTTTGCTGTTTTCGTTATCTTGTTCTCTCTCATTTTCATTTTTTTCTTTTGACTGCCTTTGCCTAGTTGTATTTCTTCGACGTACACAATGTTCTTCGCGGCAACTCTCAGCAAATCAGCACCCGCCGCCTGCTCTTCGTCGTATGCTCGAATGATGCCGTCGCCTCGTAAAGCGAGCGGTTTTCGAGCTCGAGTGGCTTCTAGAGATCCCATAGATTTCCCGAGTATACCACCCACGGACATAGCTTGTGAAATTCCACTGAATGCTGTTTCTACTAAACCGACCGCACCTCCTAAGGTGCGAGTCACGAGACCGGTAACACCTTTAAAGCCACCAATTGCTGCTCCTCGCAAACCTTCTTGTCGAAACCCTTCGACTGGTTTGTAAAACACTCCAGCAACCCCTGATAATGCGCCTCCGACGAGGTTTACGGTACCGTCGACATATGTTTGCCCAATATTCTTCACACCCGCGGAGACTGATGTCGTCGCACCTTTTTCTCGTGAAGAGACGGTGTTTTTTGTCGTATCTCCAGAAAGTTCTGCCAGCTTATCCTGGGCCCTGCGCAAACCTACCGATACGGTACCTGCATTATCAACAGACGCCAAAATTCTTCCAGATTGTACGGTAAACTGTCTAATAACGTGTGATTTCATCTTTTTTCGCAAGTCAGAGAGTTTGAGCGTTGCATTTGTCGGTAAACTGAAAGGCGCAATCGCAATAGGTAATCGGTCTAATCGTAAAAGATTTAGCGTAGTACATACCATCATCGGTGCATTCTTTGGACGAGATAACGGCGCAGACGTGAGCGTAATGTAGGCTCGAATTCCATCCGTGGTTAGCGTCCCGACAGATACGAGACGGTCGAGATTTGTTGATACGGTCTTTTGCTTCTTGGCTTTGGACTGGACTTTTTTCCCATCGTTATTCTTCATCCTAGAATCTTTCGACGAGGACATTTCAGAAGCATCTCCTCCATCTTCCGCAAAAAGTCGTTGAATACCAATTTCATCGACATACTCTTTCAATGCCCATAACAAAGGCTCGTGAATGAGAACATTCAAACCACTCGGTGCCCAAACTATTCGAACTTCTGGAAAGCGATTGATTTCGCCTGTCTCTCTCATTGAAAATGAAGCCGCAAGTAAGCAGCCTGACTTTGCATCGTTAAACATCGTGACTGGATATAAAGCGTTCTCCAACATGTTATCCAGTTGCGCAGAGACGATTGCAAATTTCGCGTACAAGCCTCTTCCGTTATCGCAATGTTTGCCAAACGATGCTTCGATGCCATTCATCGTAAAAAGACAAACTTCTCGCCGTGAATCTACAAGCGATATCTGGACCCCATCAAAGATGGCGCCGATGTGAATTTCTCGGGATGTTTTCGTGATATTCTGAATACGTTGAAAAGCCTTCAAATCTGCTTCAAAATCATTCATTCTCCCTATACCCTTTCGTTTATTACGCTTGACAAGCCTTGACATAAAATGGCCTGTAATGATTGACGCTGCTGCATCGGCATCATGTGTACTAAGGACAGCATCTTTAGAGTCGGTGTCAAAAACAGTGGGTTGCTTTGCGAAACGAGGCGACGCATCACTGATCCGTTCTTGGCTATCTGGATCCATCTCTACCTTAAACTCTGTCAATCGAAGAGACATAGTTTCCTCTGCGCCGGTTTCAGCACCGTGAAAGAAAATACAAGACAACCGGTAACAAATTTCATATTTCCCAGAAGGATCATCGCATATGACTCCTTCGGCTAAAGTGATACTTCCGAGAGCGCTGAATTCTTCACCAGGAGAAGAGTTGCCACTTGATGTTCTCGAATGTCCAATGCTTGCGTCGCGAAAAGTACCACGCTCGGGGAGTTCAAAATACATTTCCTCGACATTTTCATCGGTGCTGCACAAGAGCCGAACGACCCTAACAGATTTTCCAATTTTCGGAAGCAAGAAGTCATCTGACGACTTCTGGCCTCCACTCAGGTTGGGTTCCGAGCGAACATTAGATAAACGAGGGCCCCGCCAAAGTGAAGCGCTGCGCGGAAGGACGCGCACACCTTCTCCAAAGTTGGATTCATCGTACAAAGATGATGGCTTATTTCCAAAACTCCTCTTCTCTGTGCGTGAAAGCGTACCATCCGCTATATTCTTTTTTGCCCTCATCAACTTCATCGCTGGTACCTCACCTTCATTGTCGAAATTGTGCCGCTTCTGCGCATTCGACTCCCCTTTCAGCAGAATTCTTGAGAAATCTACAGCCATGCGAGTGTGATTTTCAATTCTGATACCACTCTCTGCAGGACGATCACTTTTAGCGGCTGAACCTATGATAATTTGCGTGGATCCAGCAAACTGAGCCGTTTGCAGTCTCACGCGAATCAATGACGACGACACTTTTGAATCATAATATTTGGTCACAGATCTAGGAACTGCAAGAAGCTGCTCTCCCGATTCTCGCAAAAGATTCATGCGGATCTCCGCAGAGAAGGATTTGCATGAATAGATGTCTCCATTGTTAGTTTCAGAAGCGTCATAAAACATTAACCGCGCATGTTCAGGTGAGCTTGACCCAGGTAACACCGGCGCCGCTCCAATTGGAATGGTCATCGCTGAGTTGTATTGATCCGCTTTCTTCTCATCCTCAAGGTTGTCATCATCGCTTATTCTTTCCACAATCAATGGTATGTGTGAAATGTTGACCAAAACAACCTCAGGAACGATTGTTATTTTAATGGTTCTGCTCATGATTTCGTGGGACCACCAGTTCTGACTTTGAGATCGAACAGGATGAAAATGTTCTGCGACGATCTTAATTCTGACTTCACCATACGCTTTCGTACGCAAAGTAACCAAACACGGGGCTTCGCCTGGACGGACTCCCCTGTTCAAAATGCATCGCACGCGTTTATTCGTGCTGTCATTTTCTAATTCATCCACTTCCTCAGCGAGGAATAAACTATGCACTTGGCTGGAAATTTCAGCGACGAATGCTTTCTGAATATTCTTTAACACTTCATCCACGACTCCCACTGTAGCTCGCACGGCAGCATCTACGTTAAGCTTTTGTCCCGCCCTAAATGATACGTTAATTTGCCCGGGATCTACTTCGGATAATTCGTTGACTGGTCTTTTGACCACTCTGGATAATCCTACCCTGTTATCCACCACCTCTTCGATCTTTGAAATTTGCATCAGATTTGTTTCATCATCTGGTTCAGTGGATAACGAAATCGAAAAAGGACAAGCGTTGTGAATGATTACATCGGCACGGATATCGACGAACATTGCGCTGATGTTTGATGGAGAGGATTTCTCTTCGTGAATATCTATGTTCTCCGCAACGTCTTCAGCTATGCTCGACACAGCTCTATTATCAGCGTTTCTTGAGACAACATTTCCATCTTTCTTCAAAACATCAGAGTATTTTGATGCCGTGACGAGCAACTTCGCTTCTAATCTGCACTCCTGCGCACCTGAATTCACATCCAGATTTTTCAATAACATGCAAACACGGGTGGTTCCATCTGCATATGCTGAAATTGGCATTGGTTCACTCATATTCCATCTTTCGCTTTGTTTCTGGCCACCGCTTGATCTCACACCGTATGCGCAGCTGATCTCTTGCCTCGGATCGATGCTATCCGAAACAAATGCTTCTTCTCCTGGCTTCATGATGCCATACGCTGAAGGCCTTCCTTCACAATAGACAACATACTTCGCCTCGCAAGGGAGCGAATTTCGCAAGACGAGAGGAACCCGAAGCACAACCTGAATATTCTGAGAAAGCGCTCTCTTGTTCTTATCCCCTCGTTTTTGTCTTTCCATATATACGAGATAAAAATGATTATCAGCAGTACATATCACGTCGGGCTCGTTGTTTCCATGTCCTTCATCTGTGGATAAAGCTATATTATTATCTCTACTGACGACTGATTCCCAGCGTTTGCGGAGCGATTCACACAAAATATCACACGCTCTCATCTTGTCGGATTGAATTTCATCAATTTCATAACGCGTAAAGCTTTGAACTCCTTGTTTCTCTTTGCTCACAGGAACAAATCGAATTGCATGGTGCTCAGTGTTCTCGAAACCTACTGGAATGCAGGCTGTTCCACCACTTTGTGGAACTTCGATAGACCACGAATACCCCGCTTTAGAATCTTTCACTATCCTTCCTTGGCGTATATTTGTGCTTTTTTTACGGTTCATTCTCGGTGTCAACAACAGATTTGACTGCGATTTGTCCTCATCGTGTCTTTCTTCAGTTTCACTCGTACTTGAAGCACCACCTTCTCTCAAAGAGCTGCTACGAGATACATTTGTTGTCTCATTAACTTCTTCAATGGGAGCAATTTTGCGTCTCCATCGTCTCCGTCGCGTACTTGCAAATCTCCGCTTCCAATTTTTTATATTCTTGAATTCACTTGGTGGCCATGACGTCACCCAATAAGCATCGTAGGCCCAACCACCTGTGTTACTCACGGTGCCGTTCCCAGGAGGCCTGTCAATTTCCCATTCCCCTACCCAATAAAAACCTTTCGGCAGTAACAAACTGTCGCCTTCGGGAAAGTGATTCGTGGAGTTTGATCCATCGATATTTAGTGAATACCGAGCAGTAAAGCACGCGTCGAGAATATCGCGTGGTGATTTCCAACCAAATGGTGGGAAATGACGCTCAGATTCCCATACATATCGATATGTAGGATCATCTGGATCATATTTCTCTTCAAAAGAACCGTTGAGATCGTTTTTTTCCTCCGAAACCGAGATGGGATTCTTTGTAGAGTGCGAGACTGACGTTCTTCCCTCGACTTTGGAATTCACGGCAGCATTCTTCAGGTTAACTAACGTCATTGAAAAACTTTCAGAAGTTTCGTTGACGAAAGTTGCCGAAGACATTAATGCGCCTAACCTCGGATCAACCGTAACTTTGTCACATCCAACGTTCTGATCTTTTCGCTCGAAGAAATCTGTACCGCTAGCTTTAATTGCCGCATACGGTCCATTTTTCGAAAAGGCGATAAGCGTGTCCTCAGAATCGAGAACCTCCTCGTTTTTTCGGTTCTTCAACGGGCTAATATCATTTGTAGAGAACTTTGATACTTTTAAATTAGACGATACATCGGAATACTTAACACGTATTCGTCCTGAAAGGAAATTTAGTTCAAAGTTCTTTGTCAATGCCTGGGATTTGGCATGTTCCTTTGTTTGAACTTCTAATGGTTCGCCAGAACGTGTACGCTTCGAAGTCTGACGAATGGTCCAACCACCGGATGCAATAGAACCAGAATTATATATAATCGGGACTTGTGCTTCAGAATTACCGTACATTTTATTCGTCCCTCTAGGTTTCCAAATTGCGCCAGGTCCGATAGCACCTCTCTCTCGTGCAAAATCTTCTCTCACGCAACAGAAACTCTTTTTCGAGGGCTGATTTTGCATCTTTGATTTACCGTTATTGGCCATAACGATACGTCCCAACGCGACGTACCCTTCTGGAGGTACAGGTGCCCAAAAACTCACTGAATTTTTCTTTTCATCCTTCCAAAGTAGTTCATACCCAACAGGGTGCGCGAATGGTGCTCCTGCACGAGGCATTTTTCTTGTAACGTGATCATCGATTATCATACGCGCAAGATATCCACCTGCATTCGGCGCACTGAATCCAGGAACAACTATGCAACCAAACGGAATCTCAACGATACTTTCTTCTTCTTCAGAAGGGCCATGTAAACTTCCTTCGTTAGAGTTTATTTTAGACACAGGAATCCACGCCGAACATTCATACTTCGCTCCAGTGCCTTTTGACCACCACAAAAGCTTGAATTCGTATGTTTTCGTGATATTACAGTAATTGTCTGACAACAATAAACTTTTCGAATCTTCAGTCGATCGTTCATATTGCTTCTTACCGAGTCGTGAGTATACCTTGTCTTCCGAAGTAAAATTCTTCAATTCTTCGAATTCATCATCGTCAAAATCTGCAACCGTTCCTTCTTTGCTACTTTCGCTGGTAGCATCTGATGTTTCGCTGTCACTATCGTAATTTTGAAATGCGCTCAACGCCGACGATGTTGATAACATGCGTTTAAATATTACGTTAGATTCTCCTGCATTCTTCACGATGTCGAGACGACCATGCCTATTAATATGTATGGGCACCTTCACACTAATATTGTGGAATATGGATGCTCGGATCAAAATGCGAACGTTCGTAGGAATCTCGTTTTCATCAAGAAGATCAACCCAAGCAGGTTTCTCGTTACCAAGTAAAAGTGCCAAATTCTGCGTGAAGGATCCTTCCGCAGAGGAGCGGGCGTTAAGGTCCTCAACAAAATCGTGCGTTGAACATGGTCGTTCCAGATCCACTCTCAGCCTACAACTCTGAAAAGCACGCGATGCTGAAGCGGGATGTGGCACGTCCATAGTGATGTAGCCTGATTTCGCGTTCAAGGGGAGAGACACGCGAGATTCATCACCGTAGTCAGCTGATCGCATGGGCACTTTGCTCGTATAAGAATGATTTCTACTTTGCATGGCTGTCGATCGTTGATTGGCCATATTCAGACTTGTTTTTAGGACGCACGAAATCCTCGAGTACGTTTCCGGAACACCAGAAGAACGGTTCACATCGTTCCTCGTCAGTTCCATGGGATCGTCAACGTCAATTATCTCAACCATCATCTTTGCAGTCAAAAATTCTAGAGGAGGGGCAACTCGAACATCCGCGGTGTTCGCATTAACCACTTGGTGCCTCGCGTCACTCGTTTCTTTCGTTATGCAAAAGTTCATGTCGAAATTTCCATGTGGAGGAATGATTCGAACATCTTCCTCTTTTCCGCGTTGCAGACTCTTGCGAGACACCGTGTATAACGTCCGCCCAGTATCATTTTTCATACGGATGACTTCGTTTTCAACATCCTCATTAAACGAAGATAAAGTGGCGTGCGTACTCAAGCCGGTGTTAGAGAAGCAGCGAAGAACAGAGTCCCTAGATTTACTGCGGTTTTGCATTTGTTTGATTAACATCTGCCTTTCTTCCAAAGGTTCAGAAAGAGCAGAACTTCCTTCGGGAAAATTTTTTTTCGTCGCTACTTCCAATTCGCTCTGTACACGAGATGCAGCAACAGGAATCCCATCGTTATCAGGATAGGCAATTGACGTTTGGTGTTCGAGTTGAATCTCCTCTTGGACATCTATACCAAAATTACCTCTCTTCCTCATGATCTCTTTCTTCGTCTCAACTGCGATTGAAACCATATCGAGAGCAAAGTCTGTGGTTAAGGTGATGCATAATTTAGTCGCTTGTATGGAACCATAATTTCCAGTATTGAAGCAACATTCTCCATGCTTGATTGGAACAAGATTTGCCCCAAAAGCCCATTGCGGAGATACGAGAGGTTCCCACGCATACTTGCGCCAATTCAAGTGTGCAGCGCCTAATGATGCATCAATACCAACGGAAGCAACGTCACCAATTACATAATTAGACACGAGTTCCGTCCTCGTAAGAGATATTGCAAATACTGGAACATTTTGATGCATAATACCACCATTGTTTTGATAAGAAGATTCTTCCACGTCCACCGGTGTATCATCGGTAGCATCTGCGTCATTCGCGACGATCCTCTGCGGCGCAGCAACTGTTAAGGTTACGAGATCTAACGATGCCGAAAACTTCAATATCGATTTTGGCTTCTCATATGCAAAAGAAGTCATCCTAGATCCTTCTTCGGAAAAATCTAAAGATGATATCGACGGAAGTACAAAAAGCACGGGACCTCTGTAAATATCATTTGGCAAATCGGCTTTAGACATACAAAAAGTACCGAACCCGCCAGGTACACGCCACATACACATTTCCCTCGTATCGTTTTTACTATCATTAATGATAATAAGTGAAGATTCTTTCGTTAACGACGTGACATCACTGGGTGATACCGCTTCACAGTGGGTTTTGCTCAGACATCGAACCAAATCCAAAGATGGTTTTACATTAGCTGATGAAGTGCTCACTAATCCGCAACTGACGTAATCTTCTGATGGAGGAACTGGTAGCCAAAATGCAGCTTGGAGCTGCCTTTTTGTACTCTGGAAAACCAATTTGTAATCAACTGGTTTTGCACAAACGTATTCGAGGTCCTCCACACAGCGCGTCATGGATGGATGCGCAACACCATCGACTACAACATCTCCTAGCGATGCAAAACCAGGCGGAGGCAGAGGTCTAAATCCTGTCAACATCTCACCCGCGCTCCACACCTTTTCAAATTCTACCGCCGTAACTACGCAAAGTTTAATATCTGCAATATTGCCTTCGTCATCTTCATCTTCCAGAGTCATGGCGCGATCATGGGCAATTTCTTTCTTTAAGAGACGGCGAGAGCGTTTATTTTCAAGTTTTCGGGCTTGAATATTCTCTTGAGTTTCAATAGCAAGCCCGAGTGGCATGCGAATATCGAGAATTGATGTCGGCGGATCTATGGTTACGTTTGGTGCTAATGCTTTGCCGACTGAACTTACCATGTGTATCCCAGTCGGAGAGTCGACGGCCCAAATGTGGACCAAATCACCACTCTTTGAGGTGTAATTGGCTTGATTGTCGCGCTTTTGTATAGTTTTTTCAAAGTCCATATTTAAAATTTTACTCTGATTGCGACGTTGCGAATTGCGTACTTCATCCTTGCAATTATTGATTTCATTACCTTCGCCAGACATGGAAAATAATCTTGAAAGTGATCCGGTAGATTCACTCAGCAAGGTTTCTCTTACGCATCGCACACAGCTTGGGTCTGGCTCTCCCTCTTCTTCATAAGCTGCGATTAAACCAAGAGCTCTGTAACCTTTTCTAGGAATCGGCTGCCAGAGCACCAAATTAGAGACAGAAGATGCATCAGACTTTTTGAATGCGTTTACGCGCTTGAATCCACTTGGCGGTGAACAATAGGTGATGGAGTCACGAATGGACGTTGCCGATCTTGTAGGCGATTCGGGGCCAAAGTTTGGAACATCTCCCAAAGAGCAGTATCCCATAACTGGCCGCGGACGCCAAATGGAAAAAGATGTGCTCTTTGCGCCCGTAGCAGCAACGGCTAGTGCATTCCCTTGTGGGATCAAATCACCGGTATTGAAGAAATCAGCCGCCGATGATCCAAAGTCGGCAACATATTCTGACCCTTCAAATGCCGAATAAACAAGTGCAAAATGATTACATGGTAATAATGTTTGCGTTGCTACAATGGAAGACACGCGTTGGGCTAGTCGGATCACTCGACCTGCAGCGGCTGGGGAAATCTCTACCCCAATTGGCGAAATCACGACATCAACGGATGTTTCTCTTCTCGGCGCGGAAACTTCAAGCGAGTTGTCACCCACCTCAGTCTCCCTGTAGTACTCATCACTTTCTAATGTTGCTGTGATCTTGCAAGGCTCAACTAATGGATTCAACCTCGCACTGTCTGGGAACGACACACACATGTGCTCAAGTTCGAACGAGCTTTCTACATTGCTTTCAAAAATGTTAATTTTTGAGCGCACACTGAAAGATAAGCACAATCCTTCATCTGGATCCCGCGAGGGGAAGACTGCCAAATCGATCGAGTGAAACTTAAGAATGCATTTCAAAGCAGATTTCTTTCTCTGTTTATCAACAACTTTTAAAATAGCATCTTTCTGTACTTCTAAGAGAACGTCGCCAAGTTTATCGTTACCTTTGAGTCCAATTACTATTCTAGTCCCTTCGACGCGTTTTTTGGCAGAGATGGAGTAACCCGGCTTAGTTCGTAGTTCACGGAGAATAGCAACGACCGTTTTAACTCTTCCGCGCCACGAATCCATCAAGTACTTCATTTCCTTATCAGTTAAACGAGAAATATGGAATTTTTGGACAGAGCTCTCCGAAAATGAATCTCCGTCTGCATTTCCGAGCGTGCGTTGTCTGCGAATTACTTTCTTCTTCTCAAGCATCACTTCTTGACGGCTTAAGAACTGCACTGATTCTGGATCAACTATATATGAGCCTCCTGAAGCCATGCGAATACACAAATCAAACATTTCCTTGTCGGGACATATGATGCGACAATTTTTTATTATTAATCTGCGATTCGGACCAATTATAACACGGGGCGAGAATTGGAGCTCTCTTTCAGCTAAATGCATGGCTCGATTGCCAGACTCGGAATCTTTACCAGCGTCACTCTCGTTCTTCATTTTATCGCTATCACCCTTTTTCGATAAATCATGTTGAGAGTAAATTTTATCGGAATAATCGAGATCAATGATGTGGCCGCAACCATCCAAAACATATTCCTGTGCGCTACTTTTATACGTCGGAAAATCCGCTAAAATTCTCTTGGTGCGACTTAATGTCACATTTTCTCGCAATTTAAACGTTTTACTTTCTTCCGTTAACAATATATCTTGTGGAAGCATATTCTCACCCGCACCAAGTTTTGGTTGAAATATTCGCGCCGCTTCCAGCAAGGAATCCACGGATGCTGTCACTGCTATGCGACCACATTGACAGCTGACCTCAGAGATATCCTTCGTTGTCACTTGCTCCATGCTCAAGAACATAGACTGCAAATACTCAGGTTCTTCTTGCTCTCCCACGGTTTGAGGTTCCTCAACGCGTTCTGTCGATGCTTTTACCTCATTCGAAGACTTCTTATCTTGCACGCTCACAACATCTTCATCACAGAACCCTGCTCGAATCAGATCAATCTTATAGCCTTTAAATCTGCAATCTCTCGCGTATAAACCATCTACTCCAACTGCCAGTTCACTTCGTAATGTATTTTGTGGATTCGACACATTTGCAACCGAAATGCCTCGAATTCCAGCTTCAACAACCTGTGTGGCTCTTCCCTTCCCTGCAAAGATGCCAATTTGGATGTGGTTAATTCGTGCTTGGAAACATTGATGTTTCAAGAAATCCTTCTTCGGCGGAGGCGGTGCCAATGGATACTTAGCAGGAGTCAAATAGCAGTAAGCAAACGGGGATTGCGTATACGTCATAGTCGATGTCTCTGTGTATCCTTTGATAACTCTATTCAAAGTTTGCACATCAGATGCCGAAATATCAACAGTGAGGACATCATCTTCCGGCAACTGCACATTTACGTCTAAGCTCGGAGCGTTTGATAATTGTCTTCGTGCATCCAATCGATTCCAGCAAGTTGCTTTCAGAGCCACCGGGGCATCGGATCTTTTGATGTGTGGACCAGAGGCACGAAGTAATGGAGATGAGCGGTTCTTCTTTGATTTGAACGTTGAGTCTCCTTTACACACAAGCGATAAACCGTGTATCAAGTACTCAAACTTGGCCCAATGCGCTCTATTCGCATCAATCGTGAATGATGTGGAGACATCGATTCCTTTGAAGGGCTCGCTTACATTTTTATCAACAATACCGATGCACAGAGAAAGCGATGGCGCAAACTCATCTCGAACATTAGCTGGTAATACCATGCGAGCACCCATCACATTAGCCGTTATCTTAACTTTCTTTGTCACAAAGCCAGGGCGCGGTAAAACGAATGGCGGCAAGTTTGGTAGAAAGTGTGGCGGCGATAAGGTCTTGAAAATTGGCAACAAGCAGTTTGCAATGTTAATGAAGCAATTTTGATTCGCAAGGATTCGAAGAGGAGCAACTTTTGCCTCAAGTTCAATATCTATGTCATCTTCATGCTCATGGGGCAGCCACGTTTGACGGCGTACCCAAAGAAACGGAATGTTTCGAATTTTCTTGCGCGCTGATTTCTCCTCATCCAAGAAAAATGTTGAAAACTCGCTTGCGGCATTGTCCTTCGCAATCAGATCGCGATTGGCATGGCCAACAGGTATGGTAGGGTCAGATAATGTCAAGTTGTCGCACAAAATTTCCAAATCTTTTGTGCCTTGTTTGCCCCCACCCCATCCTTGCTTCCCAACTGGTTTGGTGCGAATATGCAGACGAGAATGGAAATTAGAAACCGTCGCCTCCAATATTGATTGCCGTCGAGTATTGGCAGCCAATGCCGATTTCTTTGGGTCATCATAAAGTCTAGCTACTAAAGAATCACCGTAGAATGTGAAATTGAGTTTGATCTTGTGCGTAAGTTTACTCGCATCCAAAAGCTTCACTTTCCGCAGCTTTTCTCTCATATTTTCCCATTCTTCACGGGAAGGTGCAAAGACGGAGTCGTCGTATCTCGAAGGCCATCCCTTACCAACCGCCACAGGACTTCTGAAAAGGAAACGAAAGCTGGTGAAGGCTGCAATTGGCTCTCTAGCAACGTGTGTTTCGATTGAACTGACAGCCATTCGTAAATCAGCAACCTGTTTCTCATATTCTGGATGCGGTGGTAAAAACGCCTCGAGGCTGAAACCAACACACGACTTCTTCAAAGCATCAGTTTTGTACCTGAGGTACTTGGTCGAAAGTTCATTCCTGAGAGGTTCTTCTATGAATACGGCATCATGATCCTTACCAATACCTTCGATAGTCCAGCAATCCTTAATTGCAACTCGTCGGAGACCGGCACCCAATGTCACGCTACCTTTTGTAGCGTCGCAACTCAACGTTAGTCCAGTAATTTTGACATTCGCCAGTGGTCGCTCTTGAAAGCAATCAACGACGTACTTGATCTTTTCATCTTCCCCCAATTTATCGATGAAATAGCTTTTTGACATATCATTGACGTATGAGTCAGTCTCGTGATTGTGATGTCTCAAAGGAGCACCTAGGTGAAAACCAAACAAACCCATCGAGAACGTGACCGAAGCTTTCTTCGTTTTGTGCTCGTCAACTTTCAGAACTTGCCTGACTTTTTCATGAAACGGCAATAGCCTCGCTTCCATGTTCAATCTATCCTTCATAACATCGCAGATATCTGCTGACGCAAATCTAAAGACAAAACCGTTTGGACGTTCGCACATCTTTTCAAAGTTTGACTCAATGGAACGATCGAGTAAAGCATCGCCAACGATTAAAGTACGGTCATATTCCGAGTATTCTCTGTTTGCGCTGTTCATCTTCCTGATAATCTCGTCGCTGTCAGCCGATACGTCTAGTTTCACTTTTAACGATTTACTTCTTTCGTTGATTGAGAAAATACAAACTTTAACTTTCTCTTGAGTGCGCGTCAAGGGTTTTCCGGCTCCTCGAGTTCCCGCCATTTTTAAGACTCTCGGTTCTAAGTGGTGAACGGATCCCGCCGGTTTATTTACGACTGATAGCGTCCCCTCTCGAACGAAGACATCGCACGACTCCCAGCGTGGTGGTTCACCGAATAAATCAGCCGCCACGAGTCGTTCGCAGTCAAATATATCAATATCTCGAGTGAAAATATCATCGGTATATTTGTGCCCCGAGGGCAAAGATGAGGAAGAAGGTAAACTTGAAGAAAAGGTAATTTTCTCATCGCCATCATCATCACTCTTCGCGGCTTTATCGAGTTGTGAAGTTGTGAATTCGCTGCGTTTCTTTTTCTGTTCTTTGATTCTCTTCGCTTCATCCGCAATTTTCTTGGCCGATTCCGTAAACTGCGTGGCCACGCGCAAGGCCATGTTTATACGTTCTGGCGATACAGATAACTGAATCGATGGCAAATTGACGTCAACGACTACTGGAGAATACTTCAGCGCCTCTCGAGGAGATAGAGCATAATGAGACGAGAGGATATTGCACCGAACGCGAGATAAAACAGGAGTCTCGACTCTATTACGTTCTCCGGCTTCCTCGAGAAGTTGCCACGACTGATTACAGGACCAAGCAAAATTGTCGGCAAAGCCAATTGAACAGTCCAAAAGCTTACCTTCAATGGTTCTCTTTCGCCAACTTTTGCGCGCATCCGCATCTTGTTCCTGAACGTGTGCATTTTGGGCGCTTTTAAGCGATCGCGCTGTGAGAGGACCAAACCGTGCGATTAAGGTTGTTCCTTTCATCTTCTCATCTTTACGCTGGGATGGAATCGCCAGATGGACTTTTCCTACAAATACTGCTAATCCAATCTTTGCTAAGGTCAAACCACCGAAGGAAGAAACTCCAGAACCCGTCTCGATAGACCCGCGTGAGATAGCGTCCAGTCCAGGAGCGATTTGTGTAGAAGTATCAAGGCGAGATCGCGTAAAACCATCCTTCATGCGCTTGGTGAAAACGTCGACGATGCGATCGATTGGTCCACGAAGAATTGTGATGAACGTAGGTGATAGGACCAGAGCACAGTAACCAACTTCCTTTTCTACTTCTGCGTTCGACTCGCGCTTTATCGATGAAGGATTAGCAGTAGCCGCACTATTGTTTTTAAGCGAAATGGATTGTTCGGTATTTTTATTTATCACCTTGCGTTTTTTCGAAACTGCAAAGGATACCGCTTTAGATACAGGACTCCCGCTAAAGCATCTCGGGCGACCATTCGTAATCGTATCTTCCGCGTCGTTCAGATCTGCATTGAACAACTTGGCGAGCATAATTGGGAGTAAAAAACCCATGCCACGAGTCGAATCCGAGGAATAATTATCTCTTTCTTCGTCACCTAGCGCCAGTAAATCGCCCTCTGGCGCGGAGAAACGAATGGAATCTATAGTCGACCGCACGTCTATCGCATCTTTCACGAAAGATTTCCCCATCATTTTCGCTCCTACCACAACATTATTGATCGACACGTTGAATAATTCAGAACCTTTAATTGTCATTGAAGCGAAAGAGGAAAACGAAGAAGATGGAGATGGTGCCAAGCTATCCAAGACAGCGTCGTCGTGATCATTGCGCTCGTTCGAAGAGGCGTCGAGAATTTTCATCGACATTTCTTCAAAAGCAATGTACGTCGCAAACATTGGAATTTTATTTTTCTTCTCGACATTTTGCATCTCGCGATTCTGTTTCTTCGCATATTCTTGCCTCGCGTTAATATCAAAGGTTTCTCGAACTTCATCCCAGTCTATTTGTGACTCGTCGTCTGAAGTAATAGCATCGCGATTGTCAAAGTCGTTCGGAGCGTTTCTCAGCGAACGACGCGGCGTTCCAAATAAATGTTTAACCGGCGTCTCTGCGTTCTTCTTTCGAATTTTTCGTATTTGTTCCTTCAAATTCTCTTCTTCTTCTTCTGCTCGTATTCGAGCTTCTTCGATTTCGCGTTTTTTCATTGCATCCATTTCATCTCTCTCTTGCTGCTTCTTCCCGAATTTCGTGACGAATCGTTTAGCCGCACCGAGAGGTTTAAACCCTACGTTCTTGATAACTTTCACTCCGACCAGTAAACCCTTACCAGCAACACCGACAGCACCTTTCACAATCTTCACAGGTATTGGCCCGCCGCCGCGTCGGATAGCTTCGCGGCGAAACGCACGTTCGCAGCCACCATTTTTCCTCCATTCTATGTGTGCGAGTTGTCTAAAAAAGGCAATCATTCGAGCGTTTGGAATCTCACTTTCGAGTTCATCTAGTTTACGTATCTTTCCAAACGGTTTCTTCATTGGCCAGTTGGCGTTTTGCTTCCAAGACGGCGGCGGCGGCGGCGCAGACTTTTCAAGAATTTCATCTATGTACACTTGTACGTAGGCTTTTCTTTGTTCGTGCAGAGTTTTTAGTGTTTTCGAGTCGAAACTGAAACCAGTCCCGAGTCGTTCTCGACGTTTTCGATTTTCCTCTATGGTTGCCTCGCACGCATATAGCCACCACGACTGAGCGTTTTTATTTGTTCTCCTCGTCATTCCTTCGGACAATTCCTCTTTTGCTTTTTCTGGTCCATCAAATACTGGAACGCTCGGTCGCAAGTGTTCAAATCGTCTATCGTGCATGCTTTTCTTCAATATTTGAGTCGCCCAATAGGCCAATCTCGCGGCTCCAGCAGAAACGTTTGCGCTGGTTTTCGGAATATTCAGAGTTAATCCGTGCAGCGCCGAAGCCGTCCCAGATTCGATGGCTTCCAAACCAGCTCGTTCGTACCTAGCACTTGCCGCGAATGGTTCGATGATACGATTTCGATTCTTCGACTTTGCGCACGCTTCCATGATCTTGCAAAATCGAATTGGGTCTTCGTGCGGTTTCAAATCTCGATTCTTGACTTTATCGAGAAGATGCACAGAATTCAAATCGCAATACACAGCCGCGTTGTTAATTTCGAGTTTTTTACGCAGCGTTTCCTTAAAAGCATCGACAACAAACGCTCTCGAATCACCGAAAACATTCGTCGTTTCTAGCGTAATGCTTTCGAGAGAAGCTCCAACGGCAAATTTCGGCATATTCTCGTCGCCTTCTCCTTCGAAGCGAAAGTGTATATTTTTCACGGTGACTACGGCGTTTGCGAGAACAACGTCCAAGAGCGCTTCGAAACCGACCGGTTTCTTCTTCTTGCTTTTTTTCTTGGCATTGTTTCGACTGCCGACCTTTTCGTTTCTAGAAGATGCCACCCCATCGATATCAATTTCGGGAGTTTGCAACGGAGGTTGATATTCTGGCGTTGCGAACATTTCCTCGCGTCGTCTGGTATCTGGCGAAGAGAACAATTCTCGTTTTGAAGCAACTACTCGTTCTTCTCCTTTCACGTCGTCCTCGGATTCCGTATCAAACTTGTCGTCGTCGTCGTCGTCGAATGAAGAATCAGATGAGATGTCATCGTCATCAGTTTCCTCATCTTGCTCTTGGTCGTTTTCCTCCAATTCCTCTTCTTTCGTGATATCGCCCCAAAATTTTTGCGTCAACTCCTCCGCGCCCGGCGTCGGATCTCCTTTTAACCATCTCCGTTCCAAACTTTCCGCCTCTCTTCGTTTCTTCGCGTTTATTTCTTTCCTTTTCTTCTCTCTCTTCTCCTCTAACTTTCGTTTCATTTCGTTCCGTTCGTTTTCCGACGTCGCCGCCGCCTTTTTTTCATCATCAAATTCCTCCTCGTCGTCGTCCTCATCATCATCGTCTCTCCGAAATTCGCACAGCACGTGCAACCGATCGAACGTCACTTCCACCGGTTTCTTCCCCAATTCTCTCCACGGAATTTTTATCCTCAGTTCTCCGACGTACCCCGCTTTCACTTTCACGTTCGCATCGATCCCTTTCATTCCTCTCAGCGCGGTCGATTTCACTCGCACTTTTTGCAGCGCGACTTCTCCCTCGAGCAGCGACAATCGCACGTTCGATTTGTCCAGGCCGTGTAACCGGTCGCCGAGCGCGCGGTTCAACGCGCGCGCGATGCGCGCTTCGAACACCATCTTCTTCTTCTTCTTCTCAACCGAGAAGAAAGAGCTCTCTCTCTCTCTCTCTGTGTGTGTGTGTGTGTGTGTGTGTGTGTGTGTGTGTGTTTTGTGTCGTGTGTGGTGTCGACCACCCTTTTTGGAGTGTTGTTCGTTGTTGTATTTTCAACGAACAAAACAAAAAAAAAGGGAGGAGGAGGAGGAGTTTTAGGAGGAGGAGGAGGAGGAGGACTGTTTTGATTTTTTTTTTTGGATTTTTTGTTTGAAAAAGTGAGAAGAGAGATATTTTTTTTTCGTCTCTCGTCGTCGTCTCAAAACGGCAAAAAAGTCGTCATCAGTGCGTGTCTAATGAATACTTTTTACTCCCCACCAACGGCACTTTTTCGACTCTTCTCGCGACTGATATATAAAAAGACACGCTCTCAAAAAAAAAAAAACACCAGAAACAACACACGAACAACACACAACGGAAAAGAGAGAAGAGAGACGAAAGAAAGAAAAGACTCAATTTGTTGTGACGAAGAAGAGAAAGAATGCTCCCGCCTCCGAATCCGATCTTCGGGGGATCGTCTATGTCGGCGATGAAGAGCTTTGGTGGCTTTGGCGCCTTTGGCTTTAACGATAAAGGGGGCAAAAAAGAGAAGAAGAAGACGACCAATTTGAACGTCATCAAATCGGATTCGAATTCGTCCAACACGAACAACAACACCAATGCGACGAATAATAATAATGCCTTTTCGAATAAACGAGGACCGTCGTCGTCGTCGTCGTCGTCGAAAGAGGTCCAGCCCGAAAAAGTCCAGAAGCCGGCAGGAGGAGGAGGAGGAGGAGGAGGAAAAGGGTGGAGAGAAAAACTTTCCGGATGGTCCGCTGCCGCGTCGTCCTGGTCCGCGAAAACGATAGAAGGCGGGTCGAATTCATTCTCCAAAGCCGTGACGGACTTTAACAAGCAGTTTAAACCGCAGATGGAAGTGGCGGTGGATGTCGTCGGTCCAACCTGGGACCGCGCGGTGGAAATCGCGAAACCGGTAACTGGACCGCTGAGAGACGCGTGGCTAGGTTTGAGTCCGCAAACGAGAGCGTTCGTGAAACCGGCGGCGACGGGGACGGCGGTGGCGCACGTTATTCTCGGATTCCCGAGTCGAAGGTACGCGAGGAAGTTGGAAAGGAAAATTACGGAGATGGAAAAGGAAAGGGTACAGTTGATGGTGGATGATTTTTCGTTGGAGAAGGAAGTGTTGACGCTGAGCGCGGAGAATAGACGGTTGGAGAAGAGGGTTTTGAGGAGCGAGATGGCGTTGCACGCGATTCGAAGACGGGTGGCGGAATTTTCGTTGCCGAATACGGCGAGGGACGCGTATAGGATTGATTCGAATCCGAAAGATATGATGAACGGGAATGATGTGGATGATTACGCGTCAGCGGTGAAGGATTTAGCATCCAGTCAAGAGATGGCGTGGAGGAAGACGCAGGCGTTGAAAGATGCTGGTGCGTTGCAAGAAAGAGACGTCGGCGGGGAACAACAAAACGTGTATGAAAATGGAATTCAAAAAGCGAGCGGTTCGAGCGGAGATGGAAAAGGGAATCATAATTGGTCGGTAGAACAAAATATGTGGGCATTAGGGGCAACGGTAGCAGCCGAAGAAGCGTCGTCAAACGATGGATCAGCTGGTACGTTTCTTCCGCCGAAATATTAGTTTAATTCGGCGCGCGCGTGCAATTGTAAAAAAAAAGAGTGGGAATACATATACACATACCACCCTGGTATATATAATAACAATCTAATACATATACTACGATAAGGTATGACCTTAACAACATCTTTCTACAATACCTACGACGGATATTTTCTTTGATGCATCTACTTTCTATCTACGTTTGCTATTATTATTTTTTGGTTTGTTGTTCGAAGAGAAAATTTTCAATATTTTTCAGCAACGCCGAGGCGACGTCGTCGTTTGGAGAAATTAATCCTCGATCGATTCCTTTCTGGACGCGTTTCATGTGTTTCTGAATCACGCCATCTTTGTTATTTATGTTTTCCAAAGCGTCGGCTGCTAAGGCGACGTTTAAGATTTCGAACGAGATCTCTGGCTTCAAGTCGTTGTTTTGAGACTTTTTTTGCGACGCGCGAAGCATAAACTCTAAAGTTCTCGCGTTTGATTCGTCGACGACTTCTTTGCCATACACCCAATCGAAAGCGTCTAAGGTTTTACCGACAGCTCCAACGTCGTTTGCTAACACAGCCTCATCCTTAATACCACCGATACGATCGACCTCCTCCTCGTCGTCGTCGGTAGTAATAGTAGTAGTATTCCCCAACGCTTTGGCGAGTTCGATTAAAAACACCGCGCGTTCCAATCTTGTCTCGTACGTTCGCACGCGCAGTTCGTTCATTTCCTTCACCCGTTCGGTGACGTCTCGAAACATCGCGTACCCGATTCGTGGATCCCATTCCTCGCTCTCTCGTTTCGACTTTTTAATCTCTCTGATCGAATCTACCGCCGACCGAAACTTCGCGTCCGCCTCCTTCACTCTTTCGTCCGCCTCTCGCGCGCTCTCTACCGCCCGCGCCGGCGGTTCCGGGCGTCGTTCCAACGCTTCTCTCTCTTTCCTTTCTCTCTCTTCTCGTCGCATTTGCATCTCTCTCGCTTCTTCTCTCAGTTGTACTTTTCTCGCGTGCTTCGACGACGCTTTCCGTTTGGCCACGACGACGAGCGCGTCTTCCGCCGTTTCGAGCATCGCCTTCCTTCTTCCTCTTCTTCTTCTTCTTCTGTCATCGAAGAGAACCCCATCATCTCTGCGATTGTGTCGAAACAACGCACGCGTCGTCGACGACGTAAACGCACACGACGACGCCACCATGATAGAGATAGATAGATAGTAGTATTATTTCGCGGACGTCGTCGTCGTCGCACCAAAGCTGTGACTCGTATTATTGGGGACGCTTTTCGCGACGTACGGTTTCAGGTCGAATCCATCCATCCCTTCGGGGACGACGTACGTGGGCCGTTTCCAATCGAGCATCGCGAACCGACCCGTGCCGCCTTTTCCCGTCGTCGTCTTTTCGTGCCACCCGGGCGAGACGGCGTTTTTCCCTTTGTAGTGGCCCGATTTTTTCGACAGCTTCGTCGTGAGTCGAAGAGACTGTTTTTCGCCGACTGCGGACGCGCGGCGCGCTGCGAACGACAGCGCGACGGAGAAGCGCATGTAGTGTGTATTTGTTGTTGTGCTTATTACGAAAGTGACGACGACGATTTTGATGATGATGCACAATGCGCGAACAAAGACAGCGCAACGGATGAGAAGCGCACGTATTTGTTGTGCGTGCGAAAGTGACGACGACGATGACGATGCATCTTCAAAAGAGAGAGAAAAAAGGCCGTCTTCTATTCAAACCCTAAACACACAAAAAAAGACCCTAAACTCCTGTGTGTTGTTTTTTTGTCTTTCTTTTTCTCTCTCTCTCTCCTCTTCTTTTGTGTGTCTTTTTTACTCCTGGGGCTTCTTCTTGAAAAGAGAGAGAGGGAAGAGTAGTGGAGAGACTATGACTCGATTTTTGACGATGTGCACCAAAAGAGAGAGTCACACAGTCTCCTCTCTTTGAAGATTTTTTTTATAGTCCCTTCTTCTTCTCTCTCACCCCCCCCCCAAACTTCCCCTCCTCCGGACACTTTGGGGTGCAAAGCACACATAAAAAAGAAAGAGCAGCAGCAGCGGCGGCAGCAGCAGCGCTCGAGTCTCTCTCTCTCTCTCTCTCTCTCTCTCTCTCTTTTTCTCTCTCTCTCT
>MDSZ01109371.1_pt1 | contig 30204 bp, 39 predicted proteins | sample 811201 | NCBI WGS metagenome assembly MDSZ01 (sample SAMN05326647, study PRJNA326480) | marine metagenome | isolation source: seawater | place: Indian Ocean: North | collected 2010 | reverse complement strand
CTTTTGTCCAACCAACTCCAAAATAATTCTTAAAAATACCTTCATCAAGAAAAAAGTCGTCTTCTGTCACAGGCGTTCTTTCAGGATTGTACATAACTCCACAGCTTAAAAATAACATGTGACCTACATCATGATCATAGCACGCTTGTAAAAGAAGTGAATTCATTACAGCATTGTCAGTTACGTGTAGGTATGGTCGCTCAATTATATCTTTTGAACCTGATGTGTTGGCTGCTGCCTGAATGACAATATCGTATTTTAGACCCGGTCTATTAAATACATGTGATATCCCTTCTTTAGTCGTAAGATCACATGAATAAAATTTTTCGTACTGATTGACGTTTTTAACTGTTCGATTATTAGCTACCCCGTATACAGCAAATTCTTTACTTTCTAAGAATCTATTAGCTATGTTTTGACCCATGAATCCAGATGCGCCACAAATTAAAATATTTTTCATTATTAAATTACACTCATAAGACTTTTTCTTTAGTTAAAGTATACTAAAAAAATTAATTTTTTTTAAAATCTTAAAGTAACAAATTTAAAATTTTTATGTTATTGTGCTGTTTATTTTGTTATTAAATTCTAACTCTTCTAGAGTGTAAAATTGAACTTTATCTTTTCGTTCAATTCTTAAATGTGGGTTACTCTTATTAGGCCACACCCATATGTCTTTTAATAATTTCATATCAACTTTTCCATACTTAGCGTATAGACCGTCGCTGTTCTTATAAGCTGGTACTTCAGATATCCTTATATCTTCTCTTACTCTAAAGTCTATGTTCCCGAGCGCGTGGAATCTCAATAGTCTGTCTAGATCCCAGTAAATTGCTTGAAATCTTTTATCAAGACCACCGACCTTTTCTGCTGTTTCTTTTTTCATAATCTGAAAAAGTGGTACAAGTGGACTCAGTTTATCATTTGTGTCTATATGGAGACAGACACTTTCACCATTTGGATCTAAACCTGTGTAAGCTGGGCCGATAATTGACTCTTTCTCACTGCTTCTTAGATCTTCAAGAAGATTGTCTAAGATAGCTGGTGGCATTAAACAGTCATCTGTAAAATGCATTATGTGTTCAGCCGAACAAGCCATAGCATGCCTATAAGCTATTTCCACACAAGGGGCTGCTGACATGCCAGAGCATATGTGGAAAAGATTTTCAGGTAAGTCAAAATCAGGTTGAACATGGCCACAAAAAAACATCTTAAATTTACATTTATTTTCAGAAACTAAAGAATCATAAAGCTTCATCCACATGTCAGTTCTTATAGCAGACGCAAATATAGCTATATCATAATCATAACTAATGCTACCACCGTATTCATGTTTTTTAGAGATCTGGTCAAAGAAACCCATAGTTTTAATTCTCTTTACTTTTTACTGGGTATCTCTTCTAAGTTAAAAAAACTAGGCGGTCTTTTTCTAGGGTTAAACTCACCTGGCTCAAAATAGTGACGATTATCTTCTAGTGTTATTCCTTTTTTTGTTATTGGATTCCATAGATTTCTAAAGTTCTTACTATCATTACCACCCTTTTTGCTTCTTGAAAGTACAGACATACCTAGAGACTTTGACATTTCTACGCACTGCGGATGGTTTCTCTCTGTAACAAAAATATACTCTTCACTATTTGGATTTTCAGCCCAAGTTTTATTTTCATGATCAAATTCTAGACCCATCACTTTTGATTGACCATTAATTTCATACAGTCTCATGTTGACGTCTGTATCCCAATACATACCATAGAAAATTTGGTCGGGTCCACCTATTAATCTTTGTGTAGAAATTTTAGTAAGTGGACTTATAGTCAAAACTGGACTGCAATGATCTTCGTTGGTATAAAGTAAAGGTATTGCTTTGGACCACTCTTTTTCTGGCCCCATTTTGAAACTAGGCCCAACAAAGAAATGTTCGACACCTAATTTCTCAACTCTTCGATGTTCTTCAAGGCACTTGTCAACAATGTTTTTAGACATATGTTCAGGTCTTGGGTCATAGTCATCAGCAATATTCATAACATATTCTGTTTCAACCATGGCAAATCCTAAAGCTGCACAGTAAGCTGGACTCTTAGTGCAATGCACATGTTTAAAATTATCTGGTAGCGTGTAATCTGGATCTATATGACCAATAAAAATAAATTCTAGTTTTGTATCATTAGTATTTTGAAAGGCTTCATACAACTCAAGCCACCAAGCCGTTCTTATTGCTGGGGCAATAATGGTAACTTCGGGCCCTGTTTTTAAGCTAGGGTATTTTTTTACCATTTGATCATAAAACCCCATTTTTTAACTTACTGGACTGGAGGTTCACTTTCATCTCTTTGTATACTATGACGGGCATCTAATATTTTCTGTATAGACTCTATTAACCCTTCACGTGATCCCTTAGAAGAACACCAGAGTGTATAAATGGAATTTACATTTTCATAAAATTGCATAAACAAATCAGAGTCTTTTGTCAAACCAAGCGTCTTGTCTAATTCTTTTTGCTTCTTCAATAAGTTTGCTTCATCTTTGTCAATCTGACTACACTTCTCTTTGATATCTTCTTCCATCTTTTGAAGTATTTTTTCTTTTTCTTCTAATTCTTTTTCAGTCACTATGACTCCCTTAGGTTTAAAATAAACATTAATAAGTATTTAATTTTTCCAACTTATTTCCCAGTCTTTAAATTCTGCTGCTAAGCAGTCAATTTTATAATCTTTTCGACCTCCGGAAATTTCTTGAATTTTATTTTTTGCTGTATTTCTTATCCCATTTAAGCCATGTGTTAGTTCAAGATTATTACCTTCTTTGATCCCTTTTCTATAGTTTGATTCATTGTGCCAGATATGTAAGTTCATTTGAGCCAAAACTACAATCGCTCTAATAGTTTCTCCTGTTACAGGACTACCTTGATCTAAAAGAATTTGTATGTCGTGGACAATGTCAGATATTTCCTGACTATACTCTTCTTTGTGATTTTTTATGAAGACTTCTTTAAGTTGTGTAATTGAAAGTCTATCAATTAGTTCTGACAATGTCGGTAAGTATTTTCTATTGTTGTTATCAGGCTTCATCGTAATCTCTATTTTTAATCATTCTAAAAACTCTTTGAACATTTGACTGTAAACCATTTGTTTCTTTTATGATGTTAGAGTAATTAATAATTCTTTCTTTTAATTTATCTTTATCAGAAAATAACTCTCTAATCATCATATCCATTTCTTTGTCAGATTCATCTATCCCTGCTTGAAGGACTAATTTTTTAGCCCGTTCATCCATAAAAGATGGGACATTACCGATAGGTAACGTGTAACCTTTTGCAAATTCTAAAAATTTCATATGAAAACCGTCAGCATGTCCTGTTCCAACTGGGCCAGCCCAAAATTTAGACACAAGATTAACATACTCCTCACCAATAAATTGATGTCTTCTTTCTGATATTTTAAAACCCGGGTGTGGTAAGAATGTTATTCTGTAATCTTTTTGGTTGTTTGCAAAATAAACATTTAATCTGTGGCGCACAGGGTAAAATTTTTCATGTTGTTGACCACTTAAGATAATATCTGCTTCTTTTTGACTAAAAATTTCATCAGGATCCCGCTGATTTGAAAAATCCAACACATGAGGAAACTTTATTGTCTTTACACCCTTATTTGCAAGAAAGTTTAAATTTTCTTCTGAACATACTCCTACTAAAATACAATCAAATTTTACTTTTTCATGAAGGGCTAGATCATTTTTAAATTTTATACCGTCAGATTTAGCAGGGTCGACATTTCTTAATATTTTTCTACATCTTAAATTTTTAAATTTTTGAATATGACCTTCATCTTTGATTGTTATGTAGATTATTACATCGTCTTCTTGTTCAACACTGCTAATAATCCCTTCGTCAAAAAATGCTTTCCTTGTACAACAAATTGCACCATACTTGCTAAATTCATAAGCAGGTAAAAGCATGTCATTGACAGGCATAAAATCATTCACATCATCTGGTAAGACAACATATGTTTTCATTTTTTACTTTCTCTTATAGTTTTAGCTGCCTTTTCAGCTTCAGGGCAATTACCTGATATTCCCAATTCTTTGTAAACAGGTTGCTCGTATACAACATTTGGATAATGACCCATTGATTCATCCCTCATCCCAAGCTCCGACATGTAAGCTCTTTGGTGGATTTTAAGATTTTCTATACCCAATAGACACAAAGGCTCTGCAAGTCTAAAGTTAAAACCCACGTATTTGTGATTGTACTTACCTACTTGACCTTGATCGCATATTGAACGTATTTTTAAACCGTCCATTCTAGAATTTTTATTAACTGTAATCATGCCGCCTTCAAATGTAGAAAAGTTTTTAGTCTTATAAAAAGAAAAACAACCTATATCTCCGATTGTTCCTGCTAAAACTTCTCCTCCTGTGCAAGGTCTACATTGATTGTCACAGTTAAATTTACAGCTTGCACCTAAAGCCTGCGCTGTATCTTCAATGACAAATAAATTATATTTTTCAGCTATTTCCATTATTTTGGGCATATTACAAACCCTTCCATAAAGGTGAACAGGGATAATAGCCTTAGTTTTTTCTGTAATTGCTGCCTCTATTAAATTTTCATTTATAAGCTTACTATCGGGATGTATGTCTACAAAGACAGGTTTTGCGCCTGCAATTAAAATAGCATTTGATGTTGCTATGAATGTAAACGGTGTAGTAATAACCTCATCGCCTGGTTGAAGATCTAATGACCACAATGCAGCAATTAGAGCACTTGTTCCGCTATTAACAGCAATTGAATCTTCTACATTAAATCGTTTGGTAAATTCTTCTTCAAATATTTTTCTAACTATTGCTGGCATTGATCATTCCTTTTTTATAGATTTCAAAAGAATTCATTAGTGTTGATTCTAATTCTGGTGGAACGCTTCTATAATAACGCCCTCTCTCTAATAATTCTAAACTGTCTATCTCATTATTTTCTAAAAATTTTAAAGAATCAATCATTAATTTTTGTTCAAGGTTTTGAAGCCTTAAGTGAAGATCAATTAATGTGTCATCTTCATAAATGTTAATTCTTTCTTGTAGGATCTTGTAGCCTCTATCTATTTTGCTATCAATTATATGAGAAGTTACCCCCTGTGGATGATTATTGAGAATTGCCCACTTTAAATTATCCAAGCCTCTATTGATCGGAAGAATTCCAGGGTGCATGTTAATGACGCCTATGTTAAAATTTTCAAAAGCTATTGGCTTTAATATTCTAGCACCTAAAATAATTCCCACATCCAAATTTTTTGATCTTACTATCTCTGAAGTTTTTTCTGAGTTGTGTTCTACGACATCGTAGTCAATTTCATAGAACTCAGCAAGTTCCTTTGGGTGCCAAAGGAAAAGATCTTTAGGACCAACTCTAATTTTAGATTTATAAAACTTAAGCTCTACGGGATCAGCAGCAAGTATGACTTCTGGTTTATAACCACTAATACAAAGATTTTGAATACCAACTTGTGTTTTCCAGTGTTTAAAATTATATGCAAACACACCTACTTTTAAATTACTCATAAATTTTTCCGTTTCTTACATCTATTACTTTTAAATTAGCTGAAATTGCTGACTGTATTCCAATCTTAGAGTCTTCAAATACTAAAATTTTATTTTTTGGTACTTTCATTCTTTTTATTGTGGATTCATACATGTCTGGGTGGGGTTTTATTCTTTTAAAATCTTCTCCCGAAACTATAATATCTGGTTTGATTTCTAACTTTTCTAAAATTTTATCTGCATTTTGTCGAAGTGTATTTGTCACTATAGCAGTTTTTTTATTTTTTGAAGACACATTTAAAAAAATTTCGTAGACTTCTTTATTTAATTTTAAATTTTCTATTGTCAGTAGTTCAAAATAAATTTTCTTTTTTATTTCGTATATTTCAGGAGAAACAGGAAACTGTAGATTTTTATATGGTATGTTTAATTTTTTGCATGCCTGTTTATAAGCTAAATCGTGCAAATCAGAAGTAAAGACTAAAGTACCATCTAGGTCAAAAAAGAAAGCTTCAGAAGCTTCAATAATTTTCTGAAGGTGTTTCATGATACCACCAAAAAGGGTGAGTTAATACTAAAATATTGTCCCACTTCCCAACATGATTAGAGAAACAGCCTTCTCGCCAGTTGCAACTACTGTCAGAAAGATATTTAAATTCTCTAAAATAGTCTGAGTTATAGCATCTATTTTTTTCTTTTAAAATATTTGATAGGTCAAATCCAGTTCTAGCTGGTTCATGTATATTAAAATATTTTACCTCATATTCTAAAATATTGGAAAGTAATTCTATTTCTCTTTTAATGTTTTCAGTGTGATTTTTTTCTTTATAAAAATTAGGTTCATAATGCAGTCCAACACTATGGTTATTTTTAATTAAATTTTTTGCTTCTTGAATTGAAGGATACGAAAGCATGTTATACTTTGTAGCATGAATTCTTAAAAAGTAGGTTGATGATATTTCCAAGTCTTTTTCAACATTGGAAAAGTTTTTACATAAGTGAATATCATGATCAACATCGTGAACCATAATAAAGTTTTTATTAAATTTTTTAAAACTATTGAGATCGGAAAAAGCATAACCGTCTCTCAAATATTTTTCTAAAGTATTTTTATAATGTGTTATAGTAAAATTCAAAATCTTATAACTCTATTTTCTTTAGCTGATATTAGTATGTTTTCCACAATTCTTAGTGCTTCACAACCTTGATTTAAGTCAACCCTTAATTTGTGATCATCACTCTCTATTGCTGATATGAAATCTTTTGCTTGTAGTAAAAGTGGTTCCTTTTTTTTAAGTTCGACTTTCTCTATATTGTGAAAAGACAAGGGCTGGAAATGATTATCTCCTAAATTAATATTAATTTTTTTTGTTTCAAAAGACTGGTTAAGGTAGTCCATTTCAGCATCTTCGTACTCTGTAGAAACATAAATTTTTCTAGTTTTTGAAGTTGACAACCAACTTGTAGTTATGAAAGCACAAGTACCATTTTTAAATTGAATACTAGCTTTGGTGTAAACATCTCTTCCATTTTTCTCAGAAGAAGTTGCATGAATACTCTTGACACTAGAGTTAATTAAACTTAAGATAACATCAACATCATGAATTCCTAAATCTTGAAAAACTCCAATATCTTTTACTTGTTGGGGTAGTGAAGACAACCTATAAGTTTCAATTATCTTGAGGTTTTTATCTGTTAACCAATTTTTTAAATAGCTTACAACTGGATTAAATCTTTCAACATGACCTACAGCTATTTTTACGTTTGCTTTTTTTGCTATTTTTCTTAAAGCTTCTGCTTCTTCAACGGTTTTGCAAACTGGTTTTTCAATAAGCACATGTTTACCATTTAAGATTAAATTTCTAGCAATTTCAAAATGAGATGAGGTCGGTGTTGCAATAACGTAAGCTTGACTATTTAATTCTCCTAAACTATTCGTTACTGTGTGATTTCCATATATTTTTCTTAAAGACTCTCTTCTAATATTGTCTTTTTCAATTATCTTATCTAGATACCCTAAACTACTAAGAACTCTGGCATGATTTATTCCCATGTTTCCGGCTCCGATAACAGAGATTTTTAATTTATCTTTCAATTTATATCACCCTTTCTTTGGTATTATTCTGTTGATGTTATTTAAAGTAAAAATTTTATCTTTATCAAAAAATACCTCTTGCCATACTCGAGTCATTTTAGTACCCCATTTAATCTTTTTTCGAGATTTATTCTTAATACCTAATAGGTTATTTACTCCAATTTCTACAAAGTTTATTCCTGCACCCCTACACAACTCTAAAGTACCAGAAAGTCTGGGATTTATCTCTAGGATCTTTGGATTTCCTAAAGCATCATACTTAAATTGGATATTAACATTATATTTTAAATTCAATTCGTCATAAATTTTTCTACTAATTTCTATTAATTCTTTATTAAGTTCTGCTGTACCAGATGTGCATATTCCTTCTTTTATCACCTCTCTTTTTCTAGGTACACAAAAAAAAGCTTTACCATCTCTTAAACAATCAACACTGTATTCTGGCCCTGATAGATACTGCATTACTAGAAGCTCTGGGAACTTTCCATTATTCTGTTTAAGTATTTTAGTTATCTCTTCATAGGTTATTTTTCTAGGGTCAGGTTTTTGATTAAAAAATTGTTCTTGTGTGATTGTTTTAGTTATGACTCTAAAACCCCTACTTCCGTGAGTTACAGCAGGTTTAACACATACAGTATGACCTAAGGTCATTAATATTTTATAAGCTTTAATAAAGTCATCAAAATTTTGACAAGTTGAATAGCTAGGAACAATATTTTTTAAAACTTGATCTTCTAGACTTTCAATCTTTCTGTAAAGTTTTTCTTTGTCTAAAACAATGTCAAGGGAGCTTTCCGGTGAGACTAAGACTTTGCACTTTAGAGACTCTATTTTTTTTATATTTTTACTTAAAGGTATTAATTCTTCATCGCTACAAGGAATGATAACATCAATCTTATTGCTCGACACGTAATCAAGAATTATATCAATATAATTCTCAGATTTTCCGGAAGGAACTTTAAATATTTTGTCAGCAAAATTTAGACCAATTGCATCTTGGTTTAAATCACATCCGTGTATTACAATGCCTTGTTTTTTAAAGTGGCTTGACTTTAGTGCTTTGCACACTGTTATAAAGCCAGGACTACCCGCTGCTGTTACTAAAATATTTAACATTTTTATAATTTAAAAATCGCTTACCGGACCTTCTACCATCACTTTAGACTGTGGATATTTTGCTTGATCCCCGTCTTCTGCGACTTTAAAATTCCATCCTATTGGTCTAGCGACATCTAAGAAAGATGCTGGAAAATCTTTCTCATTTAAATCATTATACTCTTTTTCATTTAATTTTTCATAGTATAGTCCAGATTTCTCGTCTGGGTCTAGGTAATGACCATATCTTTTATCACCCCTAATAAAAGCGTAACCTCCCCGGGGATCGTTCCAAACTGTTAAAAACATAGGTGTGTGTGCTTTTATTGTAAAGTGGCCTTCTGAGTTATTCTTAATATGAGCATCGTACCAGTCTTCAGATCTTCCCCAATATTCTTTTTCTTGGGGCCAGTCAGTTGGATAAAGGCCTAATCTTTCAAAGACAAATTTTTTAAAAAATCCCATAGTTTGAAAGTGATTATTAATTGTGTACCAGTACTTTAAACCTGAGTCACCCCTAAAACACGTGTTAGGATAAACAGTGTCTCTGAGAGTGCATTTTCTTACTCCGTTAACTTCTAAACAAAGTTCTGGTCTATTTTCAAAGTCATTTAAAACTTTTTCCAATACTATTTTATTGCCTACAAATTGACAATCATCTTGCAAAAACAATATATTGTCACAGGTAGATGCTTGAATAATTGAGTTTTTTGCTATATATTCGTCATTGATCCAGTCTCTTTCAAGTTTAAAAGTTAACTTATCTATTATGCCTTCTTTTTTGAGACCATTTAAATAATCATGCATACCCGGTTCTTTTGAACCATTGTCAATTACTATAATTTCACAGTCATCTGCTAAATCTTTGATACTGTTAAATAGACCTTTCACATATTTCATTCTGTTGCAAGAAGTTACACCTATCGTTAAATTCATTAGTCACCTTTAATAATTCGATAGCTATCACTATCAAAATGCTGTGTTGAAAATTCAAATAATTCTGAATCCTGAATTGCAATCATTTGGTGTCTAAGGCCCCTATAAACATGAAAGTTTTCTCCGGGATTTAAAACTATTTGTTCAGCATTTTCTAAATCATCATTTTCTGAAAACTTTACTACCATAAGCCCAGATTGCAAGTAAAATACTTCATCTTTTAACTTGTGGTAATGCCATGAGCATCTTTTATCTTTTTTAAAAAAAAGTAATTTTCCACAATATTCTTCACAATTAACAACCCATTTTTCCCAGCCCCATCCCTTGTCGACATGTTTTATTGGTAAGACTGTTTTACTATAAGTTTTTGAAAAATTCATTATCTTCTATAGCCTTATCATCGATATAAATGTCTCCAGCAGGTTTACCTAAAAATAGAGCATGGTACTTAACACCCCAATCTTCTAATTGCTTTTTTGTTATTTTGTAAAAATTTTTCTTTGCAAAAGTTACAGAGTTATTTGATCTACCCATTCCTCTAGCAGTTTGAAAAATTATAGTGTTGCCTTCGTCATATAGTTGATTAATTTTTTTAATTCTTTCTGTATAAGGAATTGCAAAGCCGTAGTTGCTGCTAGTTTTAGTACAGATAGTTCCGTCAATGTCAAAAACAAATGTCATATTATATCAATTCTTCAACTTTTATTGGATGTGTTCCAAAATTACTCACTGCAACCGCAGCACATTTATTACCAAAATTAATTGCATCATCTAAGTTTTGATAGATTACATAATAGCAAGCCAAGCCTGCTATGAATGAATCGCCAGCACCACAAATATTTCCATTTCTAATACGCTTGTAGTCCCTGCTTATTTGTAAATTATCAATATTTGAGTGAATTGCTGGAAATAATTTATCATTATAAGACGCACCTAATGAACCTTTAGTTACAACTAATTCATAATCTTTTGGAAATTTTTTTACTTTTTCATTCTCATGTTCGTTAATTTTTATGATTGCTTTATTAAAGCAAGAAAGATCTACTTTTTTTGAATCAACAAACAGTGGTATATTATTTTCCTGGCAAATATTTGATATCTCTAGGCCTGCATTATGATCTATAAAACCTTTTTCATAATCTGATATTATAACTGCATCATAGCTGCTATAGCTTATTGTTCTTATATCTTCAGTTGATATTGGTTGAGAACCAAAGTATTCACCCATATCTACCCTAACAACATGCTGAAGTGAGTCTTCATCAATAAATCTTTCCTTAGAAATGGCATTTTTATTAGTTATTAAGTCAGCTTGACAACCTAGACCTGCTAAATTATTAAAAACATTTTTTGCCATTCCACCTATAGATTCGCTTCTCTTGTGCTTAAAAACTGGTACTGGCGCTTCTGGACTTAGTTTTTCGCATATGCCGTAATGATAAACATCTTCACAAGAGTCACCTAGTACTAATACTTTTAATTGTTTTAGTTGTGGAATATCCATCTATAAACTCGAAAATTAAAACTTTACATAAATCGTTGCCGACTACATCTTTTATCTCATAGTCGCCACCTTTTACAATTATATCAGGCTTTAACTTATTTATTAAATTATAAGGGGTGTCTTCATCAAATATTACAACACTGTCAACGTACTTTGTTGATAAAAGCATAAACTTTCTATCTTCTTGGTTGTTTATGGGTCGACGTGGACCTTTAAGACGACTGACACTTTTATCACTATTCAAGCCTACAATCACTTTGCTTCCTTGACTTTTACAATATTTCAATAGTTCTATATGACCCCTGTGAAGAATGTCAAAACAACCATTGGTAAAAACCTTAGTCATCTTGAATCTCTAAGAAGAATTTTGAAAAATTATCAAATCCTTGTGGCATAAGATAATCTTGTACCTTTTCGTAAGCATAATTTATATCTGGTTTAGCCTTTAAGATTTCTCCAGGTTCAAATAAAGAACAGTCATTTAAGAAAATAGGTGCTAGTCCAACATTAGTTGATACTATAGGGCACTTAACAGAAGCACATTCAACAATTGACTGCGGTCCGCCTTCACATCTTGCAGCGACTATGTACAGGTCTAAAATATTGTAAAAAATATTTACAGTTTCAAATGGCGGCAATTCTGAGTAAATAAACTTGATCCCTGCGTTATTCAATCTTTTTATAACATATTGGCGGCGCCATCCTCCTAAAAGCACAACAACTTCTTTTCCTACTTTTTTATATTTGTCGCTTAATTGTTCAACAGCATCACAAAATAAATCAGGGCCTTTTTCTAATTTTGGACTTATAAGATCATGTCCCTCTGTGTCTCTTTGAAAAGAGCCGATTAGAAAATGGTTGTCATTGAGACCAATTTGTCTTCTAAACTCTTTTTTTTCACTGTCTGATATCTCATACCATATAGATGAATTTACCCAGAAAGGATTTACCCATATGGGTTTATCTGTAAGGTCTTCGATTTGTTCTTTAGTTTTTTGACAAGGAACGTGGTAATAATCAATAAACTTATCTCTTTCGTTAAAATCATTTCTCTCTTCAACCCCAAACTTTTCAAGTGTTACGTGATGGACAGAGGCAACAACTTTCTTAGAAGAAAGCAGCTCTTTTGGAACTTGATTCCAGCACCAGTCCGCTAGAAGCCACAGTATCTTGCATTCATTTATATTTTTAGTTGTTGGGTAAGGTGAATATTGATTCCATTCGTTTACAAATCTATCACATATCCAGTTTTCATTAGGTGCTAATGCATATACGCTCATATTGATATCTCTCTAAAGTACTATAACATTTATAATTTATTTTTTCTTTATATTTTAAAAATCTTTTCATATTGATCGGCGACATTTTCTATTTTTAAGTAATCATTTTTAATTTCTATATCAGTCAAGTTTAATTTAGGTATATCGAGGTTGTAAGGTTTGTCATAGTCAGTCAGTTCAAAATTATAAGGTGTCGTCTCTTCTACGATAATACCGTTAGATCTTACAATTTCACTTGTCCCACCTGAGTTAGAACATATAACTTTACAATTTTGAGAAATAGCTTCTACCACAACGTTAGGACAGTGATCCAACCATGCTAAATGTAACATCCAATCAGAGATACTATAAACTTCTAAACATTGTTGATGTGTAAGATGACCTACGTAAAATATGTCTGGGTGTTTAATTATATGATCTGGTTTACCTAGGACAATCAGACAAGAATTTGGATGATTGTCTTTTAAAGATAAAAATAACTCTATGTTTTCTTTTAATCTTTTTTGTCTATGCCAGCTTGAAGATGCAACAAATATAAAATCATACCTCTCTCTTAATTGAATTAGACCAGGATCAACTTTTTTAATTTGATTAAACTTTATTCCATTGTAAATAACAGAACCGCTTCTTTGGCCCCACCATTTTTGAGTCATGCTCTTGTCAAATTCTGATTGCCAAATCACATGATCACAGTTGTCGTAAGCATACTTAATTCCTTTGTTATGAGTGTTAAACTCTTCCGGTTTAAACCATATCCCATCAAGGCGCTGGATGAATTTAGAACCTTTTTTTGGAAAAGATGATGGCTCTATAAAACATAGAAAGACTTCATACTCTTGATCATGATTTACAATTTTATACCCTCTTAAAGATAGCTCACTAGCTAAACGATGCGCAAAAGTGTTAGGCCCGGAGGAGGAAGAAAAATTTACATTTGAGAAGTGTATTTTCAATTTATTGCCAATTTTTTATTCAAAGTCTTTCTAAGTTCTGCAACAGGATTTTCTGACTTATCGATACTAACATTAATAAGTGGGAGAACACTCTCAGAATAAACTATTAGATTAGCTGATTGTTTTTTTCCTCCTCTCTTATCTCCTCCTGTTTTTGAACCTTCTTCAAGTGCTAGCATTAACCTTTCTGTAAGATTATAATTTTTACTACTTTGGAATTTTTTAAACATAGCACTTATAGTATTTTTATCTTTAAGTAGATTGCCCTGAACAGAAACATTGTCACATACTAAATGAAAAGATTGAGGGCTACATTTTCTTCCTGTCCATGCTGCTGTATTTCCGTGTATATCAACTATGCCTAGTTGGCGATAATCCATTTCTTTATCGTTAGAAAGTACTTTTTTAATAATTATTTCTGGGTGTATTCCCATATTTAAAAGCTTTAAACTTTCTGTACCGAGTATTTTAGAGTGATAGCTTTGTGTAACTACAGCACCAACTCCAGGAGCTATATAAGGACACAAATATCTAACCTTAGGAACAGCTGTAGCAATAGCAATACCTATTTGGTTTGTTTTTTCACACCTAGCGCATATTGAGAATGTATTTAGCTTCACTTTACATTTCCTCTATTTCATCAATAATTCTGTTTGCTGCCCTCACGCATGTATCAATTTTTCCAGAGAAAACATTAATAATATTATCATTCTGTTTTGAAACTATTGTTGGCCTTCCATCGGTATCGTCCATGTTGGGTAAAACAGCTCTTACAGTAAACATCGAACCAATATACTTTGAATCTACAAGCGAAGGTATGAAATCTTTTCCTGATTTAATAAATTTTTGATAATTTGTAATAGGAGGATTTTTTACTATTCCTTTATTTAAAACACTTCTTAATTTTTTATCTACATTAGGGTATATGCCGGTATTTGAAGAATGTAAAGCATAAACAACGTTGCCTAAAAGAGAGTTACCTGTACTTCCGTAAGGATCAACACACATGAACGGTCCATCCATGACAACTATACTTTTTTCTGAAATTTTATCAGGCATTTTTACGACTATTTTTTCGCAAACTTCAAATTGATACGGCTTTTTATGTTTTTCATTCAGAATACTATTAATATCAGCATAAGTACAGTTTATAACTAAGTCGTAGTTTTTGCAATCTTCAATTACAAATTCCGTATTTAGGTTTAATTTTATATTAGATTTTACTAACTTTTCTTTACAAATTGTATAAGCTTTTTGATAATCAAGTAGAGATTCTTTTACTTTTACTGTTAAGCTTATGTTTTCTAAATTAATACAATTAAAATCTTCGATCACTTCGTATTCTAAGTTAAATTGATTACAAAAGGAAAGATACTGAGCTGGGCTAACAAGACTTTTTTCTTTTGAAATACAGTAATAATGTTCAAAATTATCAATAATAGCTTCTTTGTACTCATTAATAAAAAAGTCTATAGATTTTAATAAGTCACTAACAGTTTCTGGACTTCTTGGATAATGATAACCTCTGTGAAGTCTTAGTTGATTTGTTCTTGAAGCAGCCAGCATTATATCGTTATAACGATCGAATAAATGAACGTCATGGTATTTTGATAGTTTTGTTGCTACTGTGCATCCAAAAATACCAGCTCCGACAATAGCAATTTTCATTATTTTATTTTCTCAATTGTTTCTAAAACCTTGATGCTCAGACTTAAATTTTTCTCATTTCTTTCTTTTTGTGAAATCATTCTTAAAAACTTATCTCTTGATGTGTTTATTAAATCATTATAATCAAAATTGTTTTCAGAAAAAATACATGAACCATTTAAAAATAAGCTGGTAGTTTTTTTATCCCAAAGATAAACATTGTTTTCAGTTTTTACGTACACTCTTTTGTCATATTTGGGCGCTGTTCGAACTATTAATGAATTAATTTTTATATTCTTAATTTTCATTTGAATTTCACAATTTTCATTATTTACATCTGATTTTTCTATATGAATAGCTTTGTCATCAAATAAATCATGAATTATACTAAGCTCATGACAAAAAAGATTGAGTAAAATATCAGGTTTTAAGGAACCTCTTTTATCCCAAAACATTTTAATTTCATCAATTTTAGAGTCATTTAAAACATTCTTAAGTCTTAAATAAGCCGGGTCTAAAGTAAGCAAATAATCTACATATAAGATCTGATCTTTTTTCAACATTGATCTTAAGTGCTTTAACTGATCTGAATTAATTGCACCAGGTTTTTCTAGAAAAACATGCTTACCGGATTTAATAAATAATTTTGACAAATTATAAAGTTCTTGTATAGGTGAAGCAATTACAACAGCATCTATTTTTTTATCACATGCAATTTCTTCATTATCTATAAATCTAATATTACTTGAAAGAATCTTAGTTTTTTCTATGTTTTCAAAATTACCTGTTGAACTAGCGGCGACCACACTAACTTTTTCATCAAATGACTTTAAAAGTGATCTTCCAAACCTTCCAATACCTATCACAGCTACATTAATCATTAAAATAATTGTAACATACAATTAAAATAATTATCAATACAATTTTCCCAGTTGGGCGGCTTTAAAGCTTTATTTTTTTGAAAATCCTTTAATTCTAAAATATTTTTTAACTCTTCAAAACTGGCGTAAGTGTGATCTTTACCTACCATTTCAACAGCTCCGCCACTATCAATATGAGCATAAGTTGGTATTTCACAAGCTAGGCTTTCAATAATATGATTTGGACCCGGGTCATGTCTAGAAGCAGAAATATACACATCATAAGAGCTTAGCAAATCGCCTAAATTCTGACCAAATGTTGGCGGGATAATTACGGAGTTTTTTAATTCACCGTGAGATCTACCAATATAAGTAAAAGTAAAGTCTTCATTGTCTTCCAGCCACTCATCTATTTTTTGGTATACATCGTGACCTTTTAATAAATTGTCAGACCAGTGATGAGTAACTAGATTTATTTTACCATTGTCAATTTTTTTATTAGGCCTGAAATGATTCTTGTTAGTGCCGCTATAAATTACTTCATTGTTCGTGCAAGCCCAACCATCTTTAACGTGATAATCTTTTATCCAATCTGATATAAAAACGCATAAATCTGTAATCTGACTGCAAAGTTGGATTACTGGATCAATATCAGATATCAGGCCTTTTCTTGCGTCACACTCATTAATTCTATAAATTACCTTTGTTTGAGGCCTGTAGGATTTATATTGAGCAATTTCATTTATCGATACTCCAAGCTCATCATATCTGGGGTCAATCATAAAAATTGCATCTAGGTCTTCTTTTATCTCATTAACAGGTTCAAATCCATACTTTAAAGAGTATTCATGGATGGCTCTGACAAAATTATTACCGCCACCCCAGGGGCCGTCGACCGGTTTTCTATTAATTAGTATTTTTTTCATTTAAAAATATCTACCATCTTAAGTCTTGAAGTCTACCAGGAGCCTGCATTACTGAATCTTGGTGCCAAAAAAACTTATCAGTTTCTTCTTTTCTTAGAATTGGATCTTCAACATAACCAAATTCATCTTGAAGTAGTGGCGACCTAGTCACCATTCTAGATACATCTTCAGTGTCTTTTTCTATAGACTCATATATAACTTTTTCAAATAAACTGTTTGGGTTTTTTTCTAGAACAAAAATTCCTAAACCATTAAAGAAACCAAAATAATCGGCGAAATCAGTGTCAGGATCTATTTCACTGTGGACTTTTTCACCTGTTGGTTTTAAAAGATCTGGACCAGCAAGTCCAAGCATCTGGTAGTAACCATGCACACTTAAGCCTAGACTTTTTATAGCTTTAAAAGCACCTTGTCTAACTGAATAATCATTCCAGTCATCGACTACATAAATAAAATTATTAGATAAAATATTATAAACTGTTGTAAGCCCCCACCAAGTTGCATTTTCGCTGTGATCGGCATCATAAAAATAAAAGTTTACAGGTCTTAAATTTTTATCTTTGAATATTTTAAAAAAATTAAGATTAAAAATATTTTCTTGAATTATTTCAACATTATCACACTGGTCAATTTCTTGGTCTACATATTTTTTAAAATTATTAAAAAATAATTTTTTCATTTTATTACCAGATCTAAAGTGACTTGGATTCCAAGCTTCAACACCTACAAATTGATTTTGTGGTATAATATTTTTTGCGGTAGCAGCACAAAACGTAGATCCGGATGCTAATCCAGCTTCTAAATAAGATGTTCCAGGAACAGAACACATTCCATTTAAAAATTTTCTAGTTAAACTACCTGACATTCCTAAATCTTTAGGGCGCTGTGGTTTATAAATTTCTAAATCTTCTCTATTGGCCAAGACGTTACCATCTTTAATGTTTATAAGATAATTTTTAATTTCATTATTAATTCTGGAAGGGTTTTCCCAGAAACTTAAATTTAATTCTTCTTGTTTTGTCATTATTTAATAAAACCTCGCTGCCTTAAAAAAATACCTTCATCTCTTTGAAATTTTGCATCTTCAGTCTGAAAAGTATTTGGAGACATATCAATTGTATAGTGATATGCAACTATAGGTTCATAGTGCCAATTTCCAGCTGCTTGATGTAATACTGGAAGATATATAGTCTGATCCCCTATTCGCTTAAAGTACTCACCATCTTCACCTCTAAAGTTTTCATCTTTAACACTTTCTATTAATTTTTTTCTAAATGTTTTAAGATGTGAAGATACCCAAGGGTGTGTGTAAGGGTTTGCATTTTTAGGAAGCGGGCCTGAAATGTTGTGATTGCTAAAAGACCAGCGGTGAGAAGTCCATAGAGCATCGTAACCGCCTGTATTGTATTGTTGATTTATAATAGATAAAGCATCACAGTCACACAACCAATCGTCTCCATCAAGTCGACAAATGATATCACTACTTTCACATTCTTTTAAGGCTTCGACAATATTTCTAACTTCCCAATGCTTTTCTGTATTAACTGTAAGTGATATTTTATTATCACTAATTTGAAGTTGTTTTTTTATTTGTTCTACTAGTTCTGGTGTCCTATCTGTAGACAAATCATCCCTAATAATAATTTTCCAGTTTGAATGAGTTTGGAACCATACAGACATTATACTTCTGTAAATAGTTTCAGCAGCATTAAATGCCGGCATTATAAAAACAAAACGATTGTTCATTTTTTTACTGCACAAACTCTTTCAATATGAGGACCACCTGTGTGTGTTTGTCTACTTACTGAAATTATATCAAATCCAGCTAACGACAACATGTTGATGAGATCATTTTCATGGAAGGCAAATAGATGACCGTATTGAAGTCTTGGACCGTCAGGCTCTATTGGGACTTCAACATGAAAAAGTGTGCCGTCTTCAGAAGAATCAAATATTTTTTCTATAGCTTTAAGAGGGTTAGAACAGTGCTCTAACGTGTGATAAGAAAGAATTAACGAAATACCTTTAAGATCTAAATCCTCTTCTAAGTTATTAAGGTCGTAAAATCTACAATCATGACCCAGCTTCTTAGAGATAGATACATTAAATTTATTAATATCATACCCAATTGATTTTTTATGGCCTCTTTCTTGATAATAATTCATAAGTTTGTGTGTCCTAAAACCAATTTCACAAACCCCTTCGCGATGTCTTGTTAGGTAATTTTTAATTAGGTGAAAGTGAGAATTTTCAGAAGGTAAGTTTTCAATTTCCTTAAAAATTATGTCTACTTCTTCCATTCTTACAATATCAGATTCTTGTATGGCTAAATGTGACTCAACCTCTTCAATAATTTCTGCCATATCTGTGTTGTTATTTATTCCTAAACCTCTAGACGCCTGTAAATTAAAATTATTTTCTTCCGTTATAGGCTTATAGGACTTCCTTACTCCAAAAGGAAATTCAAGTTCAACTAACTCAAAGTTACCTTCTGCTTTTCTGACATTTTCCCAGTTGTCTTTATTTTTCATTTTTACAAACTTTTCTAACATCTTTTTTTCTTCTTTAAAGATGTCTAAGTCTACATTTAATTTTTTAATTTCAGGTTTTTTAAAACCAAAAAAATCTTTTTTAAACATTATTTAACCTCATTTCTCTCGACCCAATCTTTCATGACAGAAGGATAATTAAGCTCACAAACTAGAGAAGGTGTTGGTTTATTAAAGTCAACTTTTTCATGAAAAATCCATCCACCCATCTCTTTTGAAAGTTTTATCGACATTTTTTTAATTTCTTTGTCTGAAACTTTAGACCATTTTTTATTAAAAAACATATTATTTTCAGCAGTGTCTTCTTGCTCTATATTGTACAAACTCTGCCAGTGTTTTGACCAATAATTTTTGTAAGTTTTAATTTTTCTTTCAATGTTAAACCAGGAAAAGTGGTAAACACCAGGAAGATTATTAACTACATTATTGAACCAATTTTCATAATTTTCTTGACTTTGAACATCACCGATCAATGAATTTAGTCTGACTTTGTGTATTTTTTCATCGTAAAAATTTGCACAAGGTATTATTTCAAAAGTCTCGTTATCTATATAATCGCAACCATCTGTTCCAGGTAAAGCATATAAATTGCCTTCCTCATCTACTCTTCTTAAGTGTGAAGGTATGCCATGCGTAATATGTTCTCTATTTCTACTTAATCGCCACTTCCATGGATTGACATCCATCCTTACTTTTTCAAATCCGCCCCAATATTCAATAACAGGCAAAGCTACCAGATTCATGCTTTTTGGACATTGTCTGACCATTGTCTTAACCATGTCATAATGTGTCTCGTGAACAACTTCGTCAGAATCTTGCTGCCAGCAAAAATCTCCTGTGCACATTGATCTTGCTAGAGCTTTTTGAAGACCGTCAAAAACTGCGAATCTTGGGTGATTCCAATCACGTTTTCTTTGATGTATAACTAACTTATCATGTTCTAAGGATAGTTCTTCAATTTTTTCCCAAGTGCCGTCTGTAGATCCTCCGTCTAAAACAATAACTTGATCGCAAAATCCTAGCATTGAAACTATAGATTCAACATAAGGGTAATCTTGTTCTATACAGTTTAGAGTTGTTGTGTAACCACTAATAGTTGGTTGAGCATTGATTAGACTGTTTATTTCTTTCCAAAAGACATTTGGTCTTTTAGCCAGGTATTTTTTTATTTCTTCTAAATCACTAGAGGTAAACCAGTCTTCTTGAGCGTGTTGAACGTTTTCATTTAAAATTAATTCACAACCTAGCAGCTTTGCTTCAATTACTGTCCTTGGGCATGTATCACCTCCGAGTGGCATGAAAACATGACCAGTTGAATCGCTAAATTTTTCCAATAATTCTTCATGTGTCAAACCCCAGACGACTTCATAATCTAATTGATTTTTTTCACAATAATTTTTTGCTTCGTCAACTCCTTTAATCCAACTAGTTGAACCAACAATAATCCATTTGCCATTTTTTTCTTTTCTTTCATTATTTAGAGAATTTATTTTTTCAAAAAATCTGTCACTAAACATTGAAGATAGGACTACGTTTTTCTTCTTTTTAAGGAAAGGAAAATAATTGTGGTAGACGTCTCTTTGCTTCTCTGACATCCACCATAGCGAATCAGCAGCATAGTAAAAAGAAGATACCATTTTACCTTGCATGTCATTATGACAGTCACAAGGAGCGTTTTCAGCTACCTGATGTTTTTCTGGTGAACGATATTTGCAATACTTGTAATCGTATTCGATAATTGAATAGTTTAAATTAGCAGCAATTGTAGGAATTAGATTTAGATCCATGTTAAAGAAATTACCAAAGACCCAATGTTTTTCTGTTCCCTGAGATATTAAGTCCAAATTAACTAATTTAGAGTGAACCTTAAAAACATTTAAATCAGATTTTTCTATCAAAGCCTCTGTTGTTAATTCAGCTCCTCCAAGATGATCATCAGCAAATAAATCTGACACAAAAACTACATCAATATCTGAAGGTATGATTATCTTTGGTGGTGTTTCTTCAACTAAAAAATCGCTATTAATTTGTTTAAATGACACTGTTGCTCCAGGATATAAAAAACTATCTAATATCTACTAAACTAAATTAATAGTATACATCTAAGAGAAAGAGTATATAAAATAATTTATAATATATTCTATCTACTCTACTATGACTCTATTATCTACTAAAATAAGTTTAACTAGGATCAATCTATAAATTAGTAAGTTTCAAATTCCCAAACTGCTGTCAGATTGACCACGCCTGCAGCTGCTGCTGGATCAAAACTCAGGCCTACTATGTCACCAGGACCCCATGCTGCTGCAGGAGTGAAGTTAAAAGTAGTAGTTGTATCAGCACCAGGAATGGTCACAGTAACTGTGTCAACAGCACCACCTAAATCTGTATTGCCATCAGTAGCTAAGTGAAGTGCAATTGCAGTCTGGCCAGCATTCCCTTCACACCTAGCAACAACTTTAATTAGTGAACCCATGTAAGGTGTCACCATTTTATTGTCTTCACCAGCAGTACCGTCTGCCCCATCCTTGTCAAATCTAACAAATAAAGCAGTCCCGTTACCATCAACAAACTTATGTGTTGTAAACTTTAATTCCCTAGCTCTTAAAGATCCTGATACTACAGCGTGACCATCAAAGACTGCAACGCCGGCGCCAGGAACACCTCTAGGATCAAAAGAACCAGATACAAAGAATCCAACATCTATCCCAGGAGAGTCTCCACCGCCTGATAATATTAATACTTGATCCCTAGATCCGTCGACGAAAAGAGCATAAGGATTATTTTCACTTTCTACTCTAAAATCAACTAATGCAGCAGGTGATTGGTTAACAACAACTTCCGGTACAGCACCATCTAATCTTAAGCCTTCCTTGACAGCACCTTCATCATTGACTTTAAATACAATATGTTTATTGATTGTTTTGTTTTCAATTAAAATATTATCAGAAGAATTAACACCAATGGTAGCTTTTTCATTACCTGACTCTCTAAAAGTAATGGTAGGATCAGTGGTCTCAATTGTGAAAGGTCCTAAAATACCTAATGATCCTGTGACTCCGACATTACCATTAAAGTTAGAACCACTAATTGTAGCTACAATATCATCATTAATTTTTAAGTTATCATTGTTGTCATCTATTAAACCAACACCAGCAAAATCTGCAGGTTCTACAGCTAACTCCTCTGAAACAATTTTTAGCCCACCGTCAGCCTTGAGATCTGTGCTAAATTCTGTACCTGTCAGGCTTAAACCATCGCCTGCTGTATATGTGGTACCTGCTGATTCAATTGTAATTTGACCATTTGAAGCTGAAGTTACTGTAACATTACTACCTGCTACTATGTATGACAAACCAGCATCTGTCTGGTGTATGGAGCCAGATATAGTTCCACCATCAAGCCCAGTGTCGAGTCCGACAGTCAAACCATTGTCTATGGTCCCGCTACCAGAAACAAATATAGATCCTGAAACGCTTAAACTTCCAGTTACAGCTTCGTCGACTTCAATAACCTGCCGATCAGCGTATAAAGTTCCGGAAATTACTAGGTCACCACCAAAAAGAGTAACATTACCTGTCCCAGTCTCTTTTCCAAATTTTGAACCGGATATGAATAAAAACACATCATCACCAACTTTGTCTGTTATGTCAGATGGGAATCCACCTTCCATGCTAGAAGCATCTGATGCGCTGTAGATCATTAAGGCAGCTTTTGTACCTGTAATACCTCCCGAAGCTATTAATTGGGAGACTCTTATTTGTTTTGCTGAAAAATCTATGGCCATTTTATTACTCAATCATTTGAAATTATCTGATAATGAATGTCGCCAGAGTATAAATTACTAGTTCTTATAACAGCTGAAGTTTTAGAAATACTTTCAACAAAAACATTAATACCAGCTTCAGGAGTTAATATAATAACAGGATTAACCCTATAATCTAGAGTAAAGTTAATAGTACCAGTATCAGAAGATGATAGAGTTAACTTTCCTGTCTCCATACTAAAACTCATTTATTCACCTACTAAGATTGCATGAAATTGAACAGCACCACTAAAAGCTTGGCTTGATTTAAAAGTTACGCTTGTAGTTGTTATTGAAGTTACAAATATGTTTACGTTGGCTTCATTATTTGAAAGAGAATCAACAGTAATGGCAGTAATTGTTGGAGCAGAAGAAAAGGATTCATTGAAATTATAAGTACCCGTATCAGTCGCGGTAAAAGTAACTTCTCCTACTTCTAAAATTAAAGCTTTATCGCCTACAAAGCTATTAACAGGCTTTTCTTTAATCAAAGGATAAACTTTTCTAAACCTATTAATATTTCTTTTTTTAAATTTACTTCCTGCCACTTTATTGAACCTCTTCAATAAATATTAAGCACAGAGGTTAAGAATCAAATGATTTCTGAAGCTAGCGTAGCTAGCTCTGACCTTTCACCTCTTTTAAGCATTATGTGACCTGTAATTTTTTGTGATTTAAGTTTTTCAACTATAACAGTTAAGCCATTTGAAAAAGTATCCAGATAAGGAGTGTCTACTTGCTCAATATCTCCAAGTAGAACTATTTTTGAATTCTCTCCTACTCTAGTTATAACTGTTTTAAGCTCATGTATTGTAGCATTCTGTGCTTCATCTAATATCATAAAAGTGTTATTGAAAGTTCTTCCTCTCATAAATGAAAGGGGCGCAATTTCAATTTGACCTTTTTGCCTCATCATTTGAAAATAAGTTAAATCATTATCTTTTAAACCTTGTCTAAAATTATCAACAATAGGAGATATCCACGGTAGCATTTTTTCGTCTACGTCACCTGGTAAAAATCCTATATCTTTACCCACAGGCTGTATGTTTCTAGTGATTACAATTCTATCAAACTTACCTTGATTCATTAATTCTAATCCTGCCATTAATGTTAAAAATGTCTTCCCCGACCCAGCTCTACCTAAGATAGTGACAAGAGAAATATCTTGTCTCATAAGCAAGTTTAATGCAAATAATTGTTCTCTATTTCTAGCTGATATACCTGTATGATTCATTTTTATCGCATCACCTTTTAAGACAGGTAATAAATCTTTACCATTTTTGTAGCATAAAGCTGATTGACTTTCATGTTTTAGACAAATAAATTCATTCTCGTTTAAAGCATCACTTTCTAAATTTGTGTCGTCAATAGATAAAAAGTCATTTCTATAAAAGTCATCAATCAAAGTCGAATCTGTTACTTCTAAATCTCTAACACCTGTATAGATCTGGCTGTCTTCTAAGATAACTGTGTCCTTGTAGTAATCTTCAGACTTTATTTGTAAGGCATCACATTTTACTCTAAAATTTATATCTTTTGTTACAACAGTTACAATGCTTTGTGGAAAATCTTTAGAAAGACCAAGTGCTACTGATATTATTCTATTATCTCCAGAGTTTGCATTTAAAGACTCAGGAACATTTGAACTATGATTAAGCTCGACCCTAATTGTCTGACTATTTTCAATTTTTACACCTGTGTGTAAATTTCCAATTTTTCTTAAATCATCTAGGAACCTGTTGACATATCTAGCATTTTCACCAAGCAAACCTTGCCTATCCTTAAATCTGTCAAGTTCATCTAAAACTACGAGAGGTATGACAACTTCGCTGTTAGGAAAAGATCGTATAGAGTCCTTATCATATAAGAGGACAGAAGTGTCTAAAATAAATGTTTTTTTATCCTGCATTGTTAAAATTCCTTTATTTGTATAAGATTTATCAAGTAACTTAATATATTCGAGTTTTAATGATGAAATGTTTTAATGCACATATGAAGTATCAGTCTCCTTGTAGTAAAAAAAATTGTCGATATTGGATTGATTTTAAAAGCTGTCAAAATTGCACAATCTTGGCTTCTAGAAAAGGCCCACTTACCCTTCAAGAAATAGGAAATATATTTGGTATTACAAGAATGAGAGTTTGTCAACTTGAAAAAAGAATACTGAAAAAAATATCTGATTTTATCGAACACGAAGTTTAAAAATTTGTAATTAAATTTCACAATATAGGTATTCTCTTCTATCCTTTACTTTGTAGTGAACTAAAATGATTTTGTAAAATTTCATAGTCTTGCCCATAAAAATTTAGAAACCTGTACCATACATCTGGATTTTCGCTCCAGTTAGGTTTAATTTCTACTTTTTTATTATTACAATTTAGTCTTTTAAGCTCCGAAGATTTATCGATTATGTCTTGATAAATTAAATTTTTTAAAAGTTCGTCAAGGTTGGAAAAGTCAAATATTTTTGTATTTTCACTTATAAATGCAGACTGTGGAAGCCATCGGTGATCATCACAGTCAATACCAGAGTCCAAGAAAATTTTATCAAAAAGTGTTTGGACAAAAATTATTATTTTTTCATTATCCATTTCATATCTAGATGCATCAAAAGATAAATTTTCAATGTCATCTATTTCTTTGAGTGCTCTTAAAGAATGATACACGCTCGAAATAAGTCTATCTTCTGGATCACGCATAACACAAAACTCAAAGTCAGGTTGCAAATCCAAACTTACAGGAAGATATTGCAGTTTATGAGGATGATCTGTTTTTATGTCAGGAACTGTTATTTTTTCCCATCTATTAGTTTCCAATAAATTAAGAATGGAAGTTCCAGCAGTTTTTGGTATGTGAACAAAGTTAATAACTCTATTATTTTTTTTAAAAAAAGGCATTGTAATTTAATAATACAATATTTAAAAAAAATATTAATAGTCACAATAGACTAAAATTGAGATGCCTAAAAAAATTATACCTATTCCAAATATTTCCATTGTCATTTAGAAATTTTTCTATTTTCAAATTCAATATTGTAGTTTTTCATACCGTCTCTAATGTCTAGTTCTTCATTAGTAACACTATTTTCATTAATAACCCCTACTCTTTTTCCTGTTTCAATTTTTTTCTGTATTTCTACAACCATTTCATGATTTTTATCGTTATAAGGCAGACGGTAAACTCTAGAAATATCATTCCATCCGTGTGCTAAAGAAAATTGAGATACTAGCTTATCTAACGGAGGATTTTCATAATTTATCCAAAGTTCAATAAATTTTCCATTTGAAGATTCAACTACACGCGCCCAATTTATCTCAAACTTACTAGGGACATCTTCTGTAGTAGGATACCCACTAACTTCTTTATATGTTGCCCAAGAAGTTAAAAATCCGTGCACTACTAAAATTGCAGCTAATGCTTTGACAGGTTTTGAAACTAATGAACTTTTAGATAAAATAAAAGCTAAGCAAGATGATATGAGTACTAAGTAAATAGCAAAATTCATCCTGCACCCCTAACAATGTCACTAGCTATTCTCATAGGTAGTTGATTTATGTTATTTATTGTTCCGTCTTCTTGGACAGTAAACCTACAAGCAGTTTTTTCTTGACCTGTGTAATCAAAAACAATTACTGTGTCATGTATGACTTTATAGGGTCTTATCTTCATAATTTTTAAAGTCAATGGAACAGGGCCGTAGGAGCTTTTTCTATAAACATGAGCATTAACAATAAATTCTCCTGGTATTGACTGTCTTATTGTTACAACCTCTCTATTGTTATAAAATCTATCTTCCTCATTTGTAAACTCGCCAACTGTACCCATGTCATCTCTATCAAGGTGCATTATCTTATTATTTTTCTGTCTAAAGAACACCAGGCCACCCTGGGGATCTTTTATATAAAGGTCTATGTCATCACCATACTCACCAGGCCAAGTAGCTACAATCATCACGTAGGCCTCAAACTCAATACCTTGCGTGGTCGATTCAGCATCTTCTTTTTTCATATGAATTAGTGCTAGGGTAAAAAATACAACAAAACAAAGCAATGTGTTGAATAAAATGTCTATAAAAGCAAGATTAGAATGGTAGGTCCTTCTCACAGTAAGTTATTCTCATTTTTTTTATTTTCTACAATTCTTTCAAGGTTAAAAAACTGTAGTTTTAAAATGACACTAGAGATTAATCCAACTAGTGTTGTAGACAAAGACGTCGACATCCCTACACTAAGTTTAGCAATTAAAGATTGAACAGAATCAAAATCAGAAAAGTCTATCCCGACAAATCCTGCTAGCATCATCATAAAACCTATCACGGTTCCGATCATGCCTAAGGACAAAACTATGTCACTCCAAAGCCAACCCTTTTCAATTACATCTATACTTTCTTCTGGTGCTGTCCTTTTTTCTACTTGAAGTATGATGTTCCCACCACAGATAATTGACTGCCAAACCAATATAATAAAAATTACTACAGACAGTTTTGTAATATCTGAAGTATATATTGATTAAATAATACCATGTATCCATGCTACCTCAAGTGCAGCAATGAAACAAGACATACTGACCATCCAAACCATGACAGGCCTTTTGATTTTTATTTCAGGAAGTTTAAGTTTCATACGTGATCTAATAAAATATTCGATAATAATTATCTCATCACTGAAACAGCTAGCAAAAATGACTTAAATTAAATCTAATGTACTTTTAATAACATTCTTATGGATGTAACATTTTAATTATTTAAATTTACTGTGCCTATCTCTGAAGCCATTTAAACAACATTCCTATTGTATTCTTGATCTAATCAATTTCCATTGATTTTGCTTCATCAATAGAGTTGATTAAATTAATAATTTTATCTAGTCCAAGTTCACTCGGCCTTCTTATGATCAAAGAAAGCTTTAGAGTTTTCTTGTCAGGCATTGAAGCATTTACAGATACTAGTTTGACTTTTTCAGCAAATAGTATATTTTTAATATCACTTACTATACCAGGCCGGTCTTCTAAAACAACCTTGAGGGTATGTGTCTTGTATGAAGTAAGAAAAAAATCTTCAATTTTATTAATAATAGTTAAAATTGAAAATACAAGAATGGCTGTAATTGATGCCAATGCATAATATCCGCTACCTGCAGCAATGCCGATAATCGCAGTTGTCCATAGAGAGCTTGCTGTCGTCAAGCCCTTGACTGTCACACCGAAGCGCAATATCGCTCCTGCTCCTAAAAAACCTACACCGCTAACAACTTGTGCAACTATTCGCCCTGGATCAGACATCATGTCAGGATTAGAAAGAAATTGAGAGTAACTGATCGAAATAATAGCAGCTAGGGCTGCACCTACTCCTAAAATCATATGGGTCCTTAACCCAGCGGGTTGCCCATGAATTTCTCTCTCAAGACCAATCAGTGAGCTTAGACCCGCAGCTATGAGTATTCCTACTGAAGATTCTATGAGCATCACTTTTCTTCTTTTTTTACACTACCTCTAGACGCAAGTCTTGTCCTTGACTCTCGAGATATTTTCTGACAATAAGAAAAAAAGTTTGATATTTTTTTCAAGATTGTTTTCATTTTGATTTATTCAACACTTAAAATCTCAACTTCAAAATTTAGAGTTTTACCAGCTAATGGGTGATTGAAATTCAAAATAATATTTTCTTCTTCAACAGATTCTATTTTTGCTTTAATCAATTCCCCATTAGGACCTTTACCTTCAACTAAGTGCCCTACTTTAAAAGAAAAAGATTCAGGAAATCTATGTCTAGGGACAGTCTGAAAGGCCTCGGGTATGATATCTCCATAAGCTTCATCAGGGTTTAGTGTAAACTGCTTAGTTTCTCCAACTGACATTCCCATAATCTGATTGTCAAAACCCTTTATTAAAGCACCTGATCCAACTTCACATTTTAAAGGTGTATCTCTTTTTCGAGAGTTATCAAATTCAGATCCGTCAAGAAAAGTTCCAACATAGTGAAGGTTGACTGTTTGTCCGCTTGTTACTGTGTTCATTTAAATTTCCTATTCATACTAGTGGTACTTAATAATATCATGCATCTTAAAATTTGTACTAAATTAAAATACTATGTCTACTTTTAAAAGTGGGCCGTAGTCTAGCTTCCAGTCGTATTTTCTCTGATGTTGTAAAAATAAGTTGGCACTTGTAGAAAAATTATCACTTACTTTAAATTTGATACCAATTAAAACTTTATTTTTTTCAACTAAGCCTGTACTAACTCTTATCGATATTTCATCAGAGATGTAGGGAGTAACAATAAAGTCTATATCCCCCTCTATAGTAGTCTTGTTCTTAATAATAAGATCAGCGCCGAAAGCCGATGACATAAATAAGAGAATTCCTAGGATCATAATCTTAAGTATTCTTCAATAAAAAACCCTTGACAATGTCAAGGGTTTAGTGTTTTTAGTTTAATTAACTAATCTACTTCTTCTGAACAAATGCATAAAGCTTTTCAGCTTCAGCAATTACATCTTCTGTAGTGTACGGTTGAATTGGCTGTCTACTTCCCTCTGGTTTCATAACCTCGTTGTCAAATAGACGATTGTTTCTATCGCAAACAATCCCAGTTGCCATGCTCAGCAGTTCTTGGCGGAGCTGATACCCACTTTTATTATCACTCATTTTATTCTCCTGTGTATGTAGTGTGTGTAATAGGAACGTAGTTCCTAACTAAATCATACAAGATTTAAAACAAACGTTAAAGTATTTTTTTATGATACTTTTTTTACTCTGGTAGAAAAGTTTATCGCCAAAGTTCTCCTCTCACCTTCACTGAAATACGGATTAACACTATGTAAAACATCACTTGGAAAAATATAGAAATCACCTACAACTGGTTTGATTCTAAGAATCGAGTTTGAAAAATTAGAAGGACAACCATACACTAAGTTTAGAAATCCACGGTAAGCTCTACCAGCACCTAATTTTTGTAGTTCAATCTCCTCAAGGTGTTCTTGCTCTAGATTTTTTGGTAATTTTAAAAACCCCACCATAACTAG
>MDSZ01050462.1_pt1 | contig 30215 bp, 32 predicted proteins | sample 811201 | NCBI WGS metagenome assembly MDSZ01 (sample SAMN05326647, study PRJNA326480) | marine metagenome | isolation source: seawater | place: Indian Ocean: North | collected 2010 | reverse complement strand
CTAGATGATATTGGATTGTATTTACACTCAATACCAATTTTTTGTAAAATAGCGTTACATTTTTCCAGGATTCTACCTTTGGCTATAGCTAATCTAATCATGGGTATGCATTTTACATAGGTTTTCTTGAAATCCTAGCACCAATTAACTGTAGTTTTTCTTCAATACAGTCGTAGCCTCTATCGATGTGATAGACTCTGCCAATCTCAGTGACGCCATTTGCTGCTAAGCCAGCTAGAATAAGGCTTGCAGAAGCTCTTAAGTCTGTTGCCATTACAGGTGCGCCTAATAATTCTGAAATACCTGATATTTCTGCAATATTATCATGAACCTTAATCTTAGCTCCCATCCTTATTAACTCTTGAGCATGCATAAATCTATTTTCAAAAATATTCTCTTTGACAGAACTATCTCCACTTGCAATACAATTTAATGCGGTCATCTGAGCTTGCATATCAGTAGGGAAAAGAGGATAAGCATTAGTCTCAATATCAATCGCCTTTGGCCTTTTAATCATTTTAACTCTAACAGAATCTTTTAAAATTTTTACATCAGCACCAGTTTGTATCAGCTTATCAATCACCGCTCGACTATGCTCGGGTACAATGTTACTTATTTCAATATCCCCTCTCGTAATGGCAGCTGCAACCATGAAAGTGCCTGCTTCTATTCTGTCAGGTAAGGGTTTATGTCTAGTGCCTTTAAGCATATCCACACCCTCAACCACAACTTTATTTGATCCATGCCCAGTAATTTTAGCTCCCATCTTGTTGAGGAATACACATAAATCTGAGATTTCAGGTTCACTTGCAGCATTTTCTATAATAGTTTGTCCCTTAGCCAATGTAGCGGCCATAATAATGTTTTCAGTTCCAGTAACTGATTTTTTTGGGAAGACTATCTTTGTGCCTATTAATCTTTTTGCTTTTGCAGAAATATAACCATTCTCGACGGATATGCTTGCTCCCATTTTCTCTAGAGCATCTAGATGCATGTCTACCGGTCTCATTCCGATAGCACACCCCCCTGGTAAAGAAACCTTTGCTTCACCATATCTTGCAAGGAGTGGACCAAGAACCAGAATCGATGACCTCATTGTTTTAACCAACTCATATGGTGCATATAAATTATGTATTGTAGATGGATCAAGACTGATATCCATAAATTCATCCATAGTTACACTAATTCCCATTTGAGTTAATAATCTTGTGGTAGTTGTTACATCCTGTAAATGCGGGACATTCTCTAGTTCAACTTGACCAGAAGAGGCCATAACAGAAGCACACAACATAGGTAGAACTGAATTCTTCGCTGCTGAGATTCTGACTGAGCCAGATAACTGTTGTTGTCCGTCTATAAGTAGCTTATCCATGGATATTTTTTTAAGTTTGTTTCGGTATTCTAAAAGTTTATACTCAATAAAGCTATGATTAAAAAAATATCATTTTTTTACAAAGAGTATATTTTGAGGCACCCATTATTAGTGCTTTTCATTCTAGCAATGATGCTGATCGTATCTGCATCAAATTTCAAGAATTTTGCGTTGGATGCATCAGCTGACACTCTCATTCTAGAAGACGACCAAGATTTAAAAATATTCCGTGAAACTAATGAAAAATATAAGTCATCTGATTTTATGATTTTGACTCTTACTGATAAACATAGAAATATCTTTTCAATTGATACGATTAATTTAATTGAAACTCTGTCTAATGAAATAGAGGAAATAGAAGGTATTAAATCTGTAACCTCAATCACAAACATTCCACTTGTTACAAGCTCGAAGAAACCCTTAACAGAATTAATCAATAATATTCCAAATATTCTCAGTGCAGATATTGATCGTGATCTTGCTAGGGAAGAGATTTTAACAAGTCCAATATATAAAGATCTGATAATCAGTTCAGATGCCAAAACAACTGCAATGCAGATTGTCATAAAAGAGGATGAGTCATTATCAAGTGCACTTAAAGAAAAAAATATTTTGCTTAATGAGTACAAAGAAAACAAAAATTTTGAAGATCAATTTTTAGCGTCAAAACTAAAATATCAGGAATTGGCAGATAATAACAAAAAGAAAATAAACCTCCTCATAAAAGAGTTAAGAAAGGTTCAAAGATCATATTCGGATGATAGATATGAAATTCGATTAGGAGGAATACCGATGATAACTGATGATATGGTCACATTCATCAGGAATGACCTAGTTAATTTCGGCTTCGGTGTTCTAGCCTTCATTCTTATAACTTTGATAATAATATTCAGAAAATTAATTTGGGTAGTAGCACCAGTAATCAACTGTCTGTATGCGGTTTTATTTATGGTGGGACTTCTTGGGTATCTCGACTGGAAAGTTACTGTTATATCATCTAATTTTATCTCTTTGATGCTAATACTCACACTATCAATGAACATACACATAATAGTTAGGTACAGACAAATATTCTCAACTTCGGGAAGCAATAAGTTTCAATCAATGTTAGAAACAACAAAAAAAATGATATGGCCCTGCTTATATACTGCGTTGACAACGATCGTTGCTTTTGCATCGCTTATTTTCAGTGATATTAAGCCGGTAATAGATTTTGGTTTTATGATGGTGATAGGTTTAACAACCTTATTTATAACATCTTTCACACTACTTCCCTGTTTTATATTGGTTTTTTCAAATGAAAATAATTCATACATTGATCATCAGCAACGAAAAAGCTTGATTGTAGATTCACTATCGAAAATAGCTATCAATTTCGGCAATTATGTATATGCCCTCGCTAGCATACTAACAATTGTAACTATTTACGGCCTTACTCAGCTAAAGGTTGAGAATAGTTTCATTAATTACTTCAGGGCGGATACGGAGATACATAAGGGTATGAAGTTGATTGACAACCAACTAGGTGGTACAACCCCTATGGATATAGTCATAAAGTTTAAAGATAATTCAAGTAACGATAAGATTGATGAGGAGTTTGACGAATTATTAGGGGATGATAGTGAGTCTAACGAGTCGAATTGGTTTACGACTGATAAAATTAATAAAATTAAATATGTTCATGATTACTTAGATAATAATCAGTTTATTGGCAAAGTATTATCACTTGCATCATCAATACGTGTAGCCGAAATAGTCAATAATGATAAGGAATTGAATAGTTTAGAAATGTCACTTCTATATCAACAGTTACCAAATGAAGTAAAGGATATTGCCGTGAACCCGTACTTATCAATAAAAGATAATGAAGCAAGAATAAATATAAGGGTGTTGGATTCTGACAAAGATCTACGAAGAGCGGATTTAATTGAATCTATAAGAGCAGACTTGAATAATGACAGCTATTTAAAGTCAGAGGAGATAACTATTACAGGAATATTACTATTGTATAATAATATGCTTCAAAGCTTATTTGATTCACAAATTAAATCACTTGGTTTTGTAATGTTAATTATTGCATTAATGTTTTTAATTTTATTTAGGTCTTTTAAGTTAATGCTAATAGGCATAGTTCCTAACCTACTATCTGCTCTTCTTGTTTTGGGAATAATGGGCATTATAAATCTACCCTTGGATATGATGACTATAACAATCGCAGCAATAACGGTTGGAATCGCTGTTGATAACAGTATCCACTACATATACCGTTTTAGGGAAGAATTTAACGCCAGCAAAAAATATGAGAATACAATAATAATGTGTCATTCCAGTATAGGAAGAGCTATATTTTTTACAGGTGTTACGGTTATATTCGGTTTTTCTATTCTAATTCTCTCTAATTTTATACCTACAATTATTTTTGGAACATTGACAGGATTTGCCATGCTTGTGGCACTAATATTAGTTCTGACTCTTTTACCAAGATTACTAATATCTATGAAACCGCTTTAAGCGATGAGCATTATTTTTTAAGTGAGGATATTAGTGAATCAATCCCATTTTGAGAGACATGTTCTCTGAAATCAGCTCTATAATTTTTCATTAAACTAATACCATCAAAAATAATATCATAGACTTTCCATCCATCTGATTTTCTTATTAATCTGTAATCAACTGCGATATCACCTCCGGGTATAAGGTATTTTGATTTCACATAAGCTAAATTCTCTCTCTTACCAGGCTGGTAAGGTAAGAATATGACTTTCTCTCCATCAAATGCTGTAATAGATTTCATGTATGTACTGGTCATCCTAAATTTAAAAGCTTCAACAAAGTCTTCTTTCTGGTTATCTGACAAGTTTGTCCATATTTTTTTACCTAAAATGATTTTAGACATGAGCTTGATATCAAGTTTTGGCATGACCGTGGAGTCCATTTTACTTCTTAGAAACTCTTCATCAGCTTCAAACCTATCTTTATGTTCCGATACTAATGAGGAAATCTCTTCAACAGATTCTTTCAGAAAGGTATCAGGGCCAGCACTTGAATAAACTGTGTTAGACAGGAGAAAAAAAGCAAGTAAGAGTGATATTTTTTTAATCATGGACCTATTTTAGTATATAATTTAAAATTATGTTACAGGGTATGCATAAATTTTCTCAGTTTAATCTCTCTTTTTCAGCTTTGGCGTTGATACTGCTACTATCGATAGATTCCTCATCTTCCCATGCATCAGATGACGATCCTTTGGAGCCCATGAACAGAGTAATCTTCGGATTTAATGAAATTGTAGATGATAATGTCTTAGAACCGGTTGCCGAAGGATATAGGTACATCACACCAGACCCAGTTGAGGACAGCATTACGAACTTCTTTAATAATTTAGGAGAGATAAATACTATCGTAAATAGCGCATTGCAGATGAAATTAGATAAAACTATTTCCTCATCAAGCAGACTGGTTATAAATTCAACAGTTGGAATTTTTGGGCTATTTGATGTTGCGTCAAAATTAGGCATACCAAAGCACAAAGAAGACTTTGGCCAAACGCTTGGCTACTATGGCATCTCTCCAGGCCCCTATCTTGTCTTACCATTTTTTGGACCAAGCACATTTAGAGATGCACCGGGCTTGTATGTTGATGTAATGATTGAGAAGGATATTTCTCCTATTTATACTGAACTTCATCATGAGGAAAGACAGGTGATCCAGGCAACAAATGTGATAGATACAAGAGCGAATCTTCTTAAAGCTACAAAAATTTTAGATACTGCTGCAAAAGATAAATATATTTTTCTCAGAGAATCTTATCTTCAGCGAAGAGCAAAAATGGTTACAGATGGTAAAGACGTGCAAGACTTTGAAATTGACGTTCTTGAAATCAATTATTAAAACTCAAGATATTTCATATAGAATCTATTTAACATGATAGAAGCTTTATTATTTTTGGCTCTAGGACTGATACTGTTATTGCTTGGTTCAAATTTACTAGTGAGCTCCACCGAACGATTCTCAAATACCTTTTCAATTTCTGGATTTATTGCGAGTTTTTTCATGATTGGCATAGCTACGTCAGCTCCTGAAATTTTTATATCCATTGAATCTGCCCTATTAGAACAAACCACACTTGCAATTGGTAATGCTATAGGTTCAAATTTAGCAAATATTGCTCTAGTGTTTGCCGTATCTACTTTCGCTATCTCAAAAAAAGGTGACACTATTTCTCTTCCAGTTAATGCATTTGTTGGTATGATGAGTCTAACGATAAGTGTGTTTCTACTTATTCTATTTGATGGTTATTTTAATTTTATTGACTCACTAGTCTTGATCTTTCTTTTTATAGGTATTTTATTCGCGCTTGATAAATCTGGTATCTGCGAGGATTCTCATCCTGTCAAATATAATATCAAATATAATTTATTTAAAATTATTTTTTCACTTCTAATTGGGATCATACTTTTAATTTATGGCTCTGACTTTTTTATTTATGGCGCAACTCAAATAGCTCTCTTCTTTGGTATAAGTAGCTATATTATTGGTCTAACTCTTACAGCACTAGGAACCAGTCTTCCCGAGCTTGCTGCAAGCATAGAGTCAGCTAGAAAAGGAAGGAGCGATTTTATTGTAGGGAATATAATTGGTTCAAATATCTTTAATATAGCTATTGCCTTAAGTATTGCTGGATTAATAAGCGGGACAGTGGTTGATACGGTAGAATACACAAGAGATATAATAGTTTTATTTTTAGCCTCTGGTGTTTTTTATATGATAATTAAGTCTGATAAATTTTTTATAAAAACTGTATACTCTGGTCTATTAGTAATAACATACCTCGTATATGTATTTTTTATACTAAGGTAAAAATGAGAAAAAAATCTAACAAACAGCTCGCTCAAGAAGTTATTAATAAAGAGATAGCTGCTCTTAAAAGAGTAACTAAGCTTATAGATAATAATTTTGATAAGGCATGTAATGCTATTTTGGAAAATAAAGGCAAGGTAATTACATTAGGCATAGGTAAATCAAGTTTCATAGCTATGAAAATGGCTGCGACACTCAGCAGTACGGGTACTGCTGCATTGTTTCTCCATCCTGTAGATGCGATGCATGGGGATGTTGGTGTGATATCAAAAAATGATGTGGTTATTATCTATTCAAATTCAGGTGAGACCGAAGAGGTTTTAAAATTATTACCACTTTTGAAATTATTAAAATGCTCTATTATATCGATAACAGGAAACACCTCCTCATCTCTTGCTAAATACTCTAAAATTTCACTTAATGCATCAGTAATAAGAGAAGCATGTCCGAATAATTTAGCACCTACATCAAGCATAATATGTGCGCTAGCATTATCAGATGCTCTTGCAATGACAATATCATCGAAAAATAATTTTACAATCAAAGATTTTGCCAGAACACACCCCGAGGGGTCATTAGGCAAGAGACTTTTGATAACTGTTTCAGACATAATGATAAGAAAAAAATTACCAATTATATACAGTGAAGATAAATTTACTACTCTGTTGGATAAGACTACAAAATCTAATATGGGTCTAGCAATAATAGTTGATAATAGAAAAAAATTGATTGGAGTTATTTCAGATGGTGACATCAAGAGGATAATTAAAAAAAATCAACCTTTTGAATCAATTAAAATTAAGAGCGTAATGACCAAAAAACCGATTATAATTAGTCCAGACATTCTGGCTGCAGAAGCACTCTCAATTTTCGAAGTGAATAATATAAATACACTTCCTGTAGTAGACAAAGATCAAATAGTTGGCATACTCAAACTCGAAAGTATAATCAAATCAATCAAATAGAATAGCTATGGATCTAGAATCTCTAAAAAAAATGTATTCGAACAAATTAATCAACAAAGCAAAGAAAATTGAATTATTGGCATTTGATGTTGATGGCGTTCTTACAGATGGTGGACTTTACTTTGATCGCAATGGAAATGAGCTAAAGAGGTTCTATGCCCAAGATGGTCATGGCATAAAGATAATACAATCTATCGGTATTAAATCGATGATCATCTCAGGAAGAAAGTCAGTTTGTGTTGACCATCGTGCAAAAGAATTAGGCATTGATTATGTTATCCAGGGAAGTAGGAATAAGCTTAAATCATTTTCTGATTATGAAATGAACATCTTATTAGAGAACGTCTGCTTTATTGGGGATGATACAGTGGATGTGGAACTTCTAGAAGCTGTTGGTATGTCAATAGTGGTTCCAAACACTAACCCGCTAATAGAAAAAGAAAATTTTGATTGGGTAACTAACAGAAGTGGTGGTTACGGAGCGATAAGGGATGTCTGTGATCTTATTTATTTCTCAAAAACACTCAATGATGAAGTTTAATTTACCCATTATCTTTTTTTCTGTTCTATTAGTCAGCATTTCATCACTATTTGCAGAAGTTATAACTGATCAAAGAGAATTAAAGAATAAGATACATAATTTTTCATCAAAAAACATTGATGCAGATATGTCAACGAAATGGAGTCTGACTGGATTATATTTAGAAAAGTACAATGATAATTATACATTTATTAAGAATCCCAAGCTAAAGCTATTCAATTCTAATCTGGTCACGAATATTAGCTCTGAGACTGCTATCGATGCTGCAGGAAATATGGATGAAATTTTCCTAAAAAGTAACGTATTTATCAACAGAAATAATACCTATACTGGGAATAACATAAGATTATATACTTCATACGCTATATTTTATCTACCAAAGAATCTAATTGAAACAAATCAGGATGTTACAATTATAACCTCTGACTCCACAACAACTGGGAATGGTTTATCTGCTAACCTTGATACAGGTCTTATTACGATTCTGAGTGATGCCAAGAGAGTTGTAAGGGACGGAGGTGAATTACAGACAATAAAAGGCAATCAAATGATATATAATACTAAAACTGAGAAGTGGATCGTGAAAAACAAGTCTGCTAATGAATTAAAAAGAAATATTGAGAACAAAGTAACAACTACATTCAATTTAAAATAATATGTCGACTTTAGCATCAACAGGTCTAAAAAAATCTTTTGATAATAAAACAGTAATTCATGATATTTCACTAGAAGTAAAGTCAGGAGAAATAGTAGGCTTGTTAGGCCCAAATGGTGCTGGGAAAACCACTACCTTCTATATGATAGTTGGCTTGATCAAATCAGACCAAGGAGACATTTATATAAACGACAATAACATTACACTCGATCCTATTCATAAAAGATTCGAGCATGGCATAAGTTATCTTCCGCAAGAGCCATCTATATTCAGAGACATGACTGCAAGAGAAAATATTACAGCGATTTTAGAAGTTGATAAAAAATTAAACTCAAAAGAAAAATTGAGAATCATGGAAAATCTTATAGAAAAATTTGATTTAAATAACTTCATAGATACAAAGGGAGTGCAACTTTCGGGAGGGGAAAGAAGAAGAGTAGAAATTGCAAGAGCTTTAGCTCTGAAACCTAAATTCCTCTTATTAGATGAACCATTTGCTGGCATTGATCCAATATCTGTAATTGATATACAGAAAATTATTAAAGTGCTTTCAAAAGAAAGTATAGGGATATTGATTACAGACCATAATGTTCGAGAAACATTGAAAATTTGCGATAAATCATACGTAATTAACTCTGGAAAAGTTTTAGCTTCAGGTAAATCTAAAGATCTAGTCAATGATGATGTTGTAAAGAAAGTCTACCTAGGTGAGTCTTTTAAATTGTGAATAAATTAAAACAAACAACTTCACTTTCTCAAAGAAAGGTATTATCTCAACAAACAAGACAAGCTATAAAGCTACTTCAGTTGAACTCTTTTGATCTAGAAAAAGAGATTGATAATTTAATTTTAGAAAATCCACTCCTAGAGAAAAACGAAGAGATTGAATCAAACTATGATACAGGATCTACTGTTACCGCATTTAATTCTGATCCAGATGATATCCTAAAATATCACAAAAAAAACGAAACGCTACAGGAATCCTTGCTAAGACAATCAAGCATGACGTCATTTTCTGTAAGCGAAAAAATAATTGCTGCAATTATAATTGATTGTGTAAATGATAATGGTTATTTGACCGAAGACTTGAACGATATATTTATTCAGGCAAACAGAAGTATAGAAGCATCATTTCAAGACATATTTTATGTTTTACATACACTACAAAGATTTGAGCCAGTTGGGACGTGTGCAATTGACTTATGCGATACATTGTCCATACAGTTAGATAATTCCTATAGAGATTCGCCTTTCTATGTTAAAGCAAATGACATTATTAAGTATTTGAAAAAAATAGAAATCTCCAACAACTCACGACTTGATAACATTTTAAAAGAGTTGAACAAAATAACTCACTTTGATGAAAAGGCTCTCGAATTGGTAAGAAAACTTAATCCAAAGCCTGGACTTGAAATTTCAAAAAAGTTAGATTCATATCAGATTTTTCCTGAGCTAATCATATTTAAAAGAGACGGTAAATGGGTTACTGAACTAACCAAAAGTCAACCTATGGTTAAATTAAATGCAGATTATGTATCATTGATGAATGAGAGTAAGATAAAAACTGATTTAGAATACCTTCGTAAAAACTATAATGAAGCCAAGTTTATCATTAAGTCAATCAAGAATAGGAACTTGACGATTCTAAATGTTTGTAGAGAGATATTTACAAGGCAGTCAGAATTTCTTAGTAGCGGTGATATTGGTATGAAGCCAATGACTCTTAGAGATGTTGCTGAGTCTTTGGGTATTCATGAGTCAACTGTCTCTCGAGCCACAAGTAACAAATATGTTCAAACACCGAGAGGTGTTTATGAGCTTAAATATTTTTTCTCATCAGAACTTAATACAGATACTGGTAAAATGATTTCATCAAAAGTTATTATGAAAATGATTGAAGAGTGTATTAAAACTGAGAAAGCCAACAATCCTATGAGTGATAATGAAATATCTAAATATTTTACATCTATAGGTGTATCTGTGGCTAGACGGACGATTACAAAATATCGGGAAAAATTAAATATCCCAAGTTCAACAAAAAGAAAACGGGATTTGGATGATTAAAATTAAACTAGAAGATTCTCAGGTCGCTATAAATGACAACTGCAAAACAAAGAAAAGCATTTTAGAAAAGATTTCTGAACTCCTGAGTAAACCATCAGGTGTAAGTAGTAATGAAATTTTTACTAGGCTTTATGACCGAGAAAAACTTGGTTCCACATCTGTAGGAAAAGGAGTAGCTATACCACATGCTAGAATTCAAAACATAGACTACCCATTCTTATCAATAATGATATTAGATGAACCGGTTGACTTTGATAATATAGATAGTCTTGATGTTGACATAATTGCATCTATTATTGTTCCAGATGAAAATTTCAGTAGTCACCTTGAATTACTTGCATATCTGAGTAGTAAACTTGATGATCCACTGGTCAGAAAAGAGTTGAGGCAAGCAAGAAATGGTAGTCAAATTATTAAAAGTTTACGCTCAGAAAACTTGGAGTTTATTTAACTTGAAAGTCGGTATTCTAATAATAACTCATAGTGATATTGGTAAGCAGTTGCTCTTAACTGCTACATCAGTTTTTGGAAAAAATCCGTTTCAAGTTGAATTATTATCTGTTGATAATTATGACCAGCCTGATGATGTAAAAGAACTCGCAGAAAAATATGTTAATTTTCTTGATAATGGATCAGGCGTTTTAGTCATGACAGATATAATTGGAACTACGCCCTCTAATATTGCATCTTCAATAAATAATAAGAATATAAAAATTATTGCAGGATTGAACTTATCGATGCTCTTGAATGTTTTTAATTACCCAGAGGATACTCTTGAGAAATTAGCCGATAGAGCTGTTCAAGGGGGGGTTGATGGAGTTTCAAAGGTATAGATGGTCGTCAAAGAACTTAAAATTCTAAATAATCTAGGGCTCCACGCCAGAGCTGCAGCAAAAGTTGTTTCAATAGCAAACAAATTCAAATCAAAAATAATATTCGTAAAAGATGATAAAAATGCTGATGCTAGAAGTATAATGAAGTTATTGATGCTATCAGCGTCGAAAGGATCCAGTATCAGTGTAGAGATTGATGGTGTTGATCAAACTGACGCTATGAGCTCGATAGAAAAACTTTTTGAAAATAAATTTGATGAAGAGAAATGAGTATAATTATTACAGGTGACAGAGTATCACAAGGGGTATGCATTGGTAACGCTGTTGTAGTCTACAAAGATAATATTGATCATAGTCCTTCGTATATAACAAAAAATCAAATTAAAAAGGAATCTAAAAGATGTTTAGATGTTATAGATAAACTCAAGGAAGAGTATAAGAAATCTTCAACTAAAATCAAAAATAATCCTGCAATAACAAAACTAATGGACATGCAATTAAGTTTTGTCGATGATGAAGGATTCAGAGAAAGCATCCTTAAGAAAATAAATAATGAACTGTACAGCGCGAATTGGGCGATATCGTCTGAATTTCATACTATAAAGAAATCTTTTGATGATATAGAAGATAAGTATATTCGAGAAAGACTGATTGATATTAAACAAATGATTATAAGTCTATTAGAGCTTCTTCAGCTTGGAAAAAAAACAAATGTTTTCAACAGAAAAAATATTGAGAATAAAATAATTATAACTGACGAAATTACACCTAAAGATATAATCGATATATATCACAATAAAGGATTAGGCGTTATAACTTCTCATGGAAGTCGATCTTCACATAGCGCAATATTAAGCAAAAGTTTGAGCTTGCCAATGATGGTTAGAGTAGAGTCCTCTATCAATAGCATCAATAACGGAGATAAGCTTATTATGGATTCAGATAATCAAATGATAATAATTAATCCTGATAATATTGAGTTAAAACATTTTAAGAAAATTCAGTTAGAGAAGAATACACTTACAAAGTCATATAAACAAAGCAGTAATAAAAAAGCTATCACCAAAGACCATATTAAAGTTGATGTGATGAGTAATCTTGAATTGTCAGAAGAGGTAAAGTTTATTAGTAAAAGTTCTGATGGTGTTGGACTATTCAGAACAGAATATCTCTATATGAATAGGGATGACTTGCCAACAGAGCAAGAGCAGTATATTGCTTATAGTAAAGTCTTCAAAAAAGTACTTAATAAGCCTGTGACACTGAGGACTCTAGATATTGGATCTGACAAAGAAGTATCTGAGAACATGAAAGTTGGCCAAATAGCAAAAAATCCAGCGCTTGGTTTACGGGGTATAAGATATAGCTTGTATGAGAAGAATATCTTCAAAATTCAGGTAAAAGCCATGTTGAGAGCAGCAAAAAGTGGCAATCTAAGAATTTTGATTCCGATGATAACCACGCTTGATGAAATCAATAAAGCTAAAGAGCTTATCGATGAGGCAAAACGCGAGCTTACTAAAGAGAAAATGGTATTTAATAATAAATACGATTTGGGCATTATGATCGAGGTTCCTGCAAGTGCAATTCAAGCAAATATTCTAGCTAAGCATGTTGATTTTATGTCTATAGGAACTAATGACCTCGTACAGTATATTCTTGCTATAGATAGAATTGATGATGAAGTAACAAGTTTATACGACCCTACAAATCCGGCTGTGTTACAGTTAATCAAACAAGTTATTGAAACATGCAAGAAATCGAAAATAGATGTAACGGTATGTGGAGAAATGGCTGGAGAGAAAATCTACACGAAATTGCTACTTGGTCTTGGGCTAACATCTTTTAGTATGCACCCTCAAGCAATACCCGAAATTAAGAATACTATAATGCAAGCAAATGCCGAAATATTAAAAACCAAAGTAAATGCTATTCTTAAATGCAATGAACAAACAAAAAGGTTACAGTTAATAGAATCTCTCTAGTTTTTGTTTGAATCAATTAAAAAATCAATAATTGCCATTGAGCTGTATAATCTATTGTGAGCTTGTTGCCAAACAGCACTATGTTTAGAATCTATTATTGTCTCATCAATTTCTTCCCCTCTGTGGGCTGGGAGACAATGAAGAAATATTGCCTCTTTTTTTGCCTTTGACATTAGGTTCATATTTACTTGAAAACTTTTAAAAACTTTTTTCCGCTCCTCATTTTCATGCTCATCACCCATGCTTGCCCATACATCTGTGGTCACCACATCAGCACCATCAACTGCAGAACCAGGAATCTCACATAATTCAACATTTTCACCAAATTTATCTAAAGTATACTTATCAGGTTCATAGCCATTTGGTACTGAAATTTTGAGTTTGAAATTAAGTAATTTAGATGCATTGATGTATGAATTGCACATGTTATTTCCGTCTCCAATCCATGCTATACTCAACTTTTCAAAGTTCTCGCCTTTTATTTCTGCAATGGTTTGCATATCAGCCAAAAGTTGACATGGATGAAATAAATTACAAAGGCCGTTTATAACTGGAACAGATGAATTAGCTGCCAGACTTTTAATTTCTTCATGAGAGTTTGTTCTCATCATTATCATATCAACCATTCCTGACAATACTTTTGCAGTATCGGAAATATCCTCCCCTCTCTTAAGTTGTGTAGAGTCTTCTGATAAATAAATTGCGTGTCCACCCAGCTTATACATTGCTGTCTCAAATGAAACTCTAGTTCGTGTAGAATTTTTTTTAAATATCATTGCTAAAGTTTTGTTATTACAAATTTTAGAAATAGTATTAGACTGATCTTGATGCTTATAGTCTATAGCTTTTTTTATAATTCTTTTAAATTCTTGAGTATTAATATCTATCAATGTCTTAAAGTGTCTTTTATTCATAATTTTCTCTTATAAGTTCTTCGAGTATATCAACAATACTCCTAACATGTTTCTCTTCGCAGATTAATGGAGGAAGTAATCTAATAACATTCTCTTTAGTTACGTTTATTACCAGTCCTTTATCAAGAGCTTTTGTGACAAGTTCTGTACAAATTATATTTAGCTGTATGCCAATCATAAGACCGCATGATCTTATCTGGCAAACAGATTTAAGAGGTTTAAGTTTTAAGTTCATATAATCATACATAACCTTACTGATATCATTTACGTGTTGACATAGTCTGGTGTCTCTCATTATATCTAAAACTTTCAATCCCACTGATGTGGATAAATAATTTCCCCCAAATGTGGAGCCGTGCATTCCTGCTTTAAGCACATGTGCAGCAACACCGCTAGCAAGACAAGCTCCTATAGGCACGCCATTTCCAAGAGCCTTGGCTACCATAACCACATCAGGGTGAATATTACTGTGCTGATAACTAAACCATTTGCCTGTTCTACAGAATCCGGACTGCACTTCATCAATCATCAAAAGAATATTATTTTTACTGCATATTTCTCTTAGTTTTTGAAGATATGATTTATCACATGGTATGATTCCACCCTCGCCTTGAACAGGCTCTAATAAAATAGCTGAGATATCATTATAATTTTCAATAGCTTGATTCACCTCATCAATATCATTAAATTTGATTCTTATTAACCCGTCAAGTATTGGACCGAATGCTTCATGAGATGAAGAGTTAGCTGTGGCACTCATGGCCCCCATAGTTCTCCCATGAAAACTATTTGACATGACTATGATCTTTGGGTTGTTATGACTATTATCATGACCAAATTTTCTTGCGATCTTAATTGCTGCCTCTACAGACTCAGCACCAGAATTACAGAAGAATGCATTTTCCATTCCAGTTAATTGACATAATCTTTTCGCGAGTTTCTCTTGGCTTTCAATATTAAAAGCATTAGAAGTATGGATTAATTTTTCAGATTGTGTTTTGAGGGTCTCTGTTATTAGAGGATGTGAATGCCCTAAACTGGTAACTGCTAATCCACATAATGCATCAAGATATTTTTTACCTGTGGAATCATATAGATAAACTCCTTCACCTTTGATGAATTTGACAGGCTTTCTATTGTAGGTTGGCATGATATTATTTGTCATTGGTACAATTCTCGCATAAAAAGGGACATTCTATATTAAATTATAAAGAATGCCAGTTGTTCAATATAGCGCAGTTATTCAGAAATTTATGTGTATTTTTGGTGCAAAATCACCTAAAATAAGTGTGTTAACGTTAAATAATAGGGGAAAAAATGAAAAATCTATTAAGTGCTATTGCGCTCGTCACACTATCTGGTACAGCATATGCTGGCGGATATGGTATGAATGACGCGCAGGGAAACAGCATGTCATCAGCCAAAGCATCCTCGGGAGTCAATTTTTTTGGAAGACTTTACATTGGGTATGATAGTACAACTGGTGATACTGCAAGACTAGATGACGGCGGTAATAAAAGTAGACTAGGTCTTAAAATCAGATCAGGAAACATTGTCGGTAATTTAGAATATAAGTTTGATATTGGAGACGGTACAAGCGGAGCAGGTAACAACTGTACTGCAGCTGGCGCAAACGGGTGTCAGACATTTGATCTTCATGTCGGTAACTTGGGCTTCATGACACCAGTTGGTTACATTGGTGCTGGAACATATGAAGCGCCATACAAAACCATGGGTCAGTTTGACGAGAATATGGATACTGCTATTGCACTTAATGCACATGGTGGTTTCAGTCAGGGACAAGGTGGTATAGCAGGTAACTTTGAAGGAGCTATAGCCTATCATGCTATGATGGGTCCACTTGAAATTGGATATATGTATGCTGCTACTGATAATACAGCCAATGATGTAACTAATACAGATCGTGGTGACTATTCTATCGGTGTTACTGCTAAAGATATGTTCTTTGGTGGTTTAACAGTTGGATATGCTAGATACCATGATGATGAAGTCGCAGGAGCAGAGGGCGAAAATAACGATAAATTCTTCGCATCTTACAAAGTAATGCCAAACATGGGTGTGTTTGTGTCATTAGAAGACATAGAGGTGGTAAATACATTTATTGCTTCCAGTGGAACTGATGGAAAAATAAACACTTATGGTATTCATTATTCAATGGGAATGGCAGATCTGCAACTAGTAAGCGCTGAGGGTGATTCTGATGGTGCAGCTAATCAAGATTATCAAACACGTAGTATATCTGCGAAGATTAATCTAAGTAAGCACTCTGACATTACGTTAGGTTATACTAAACAAGACTTTGATCAAGACGGGTCTGACTTTAGTACTGCAGGTGTTGGCCTTACACATAAATTCTAATTAATTAGAATCTTTATAACAAAACCTAACCTGAGAAATCAGGTTAGGTTTTTTTTATGTAAGTCAAACAATATATGTAACTAATGATGCCAGAGATACTAGGCCTGGATGATGCGCCCCGCCCATAAATAAGAGCATTGGGATACTGAGAACTGTGTTTGTTCTAGAAGCAAGCAAAGCTGTTTTCTTAGCTTGTGCAACTTCATCAGCTGAAGCCTCGACCATACCAAGAACTTTCTGTTGGTTTGGCCAAATAAGTACCCAAACATTAAACAACATAATTGTTCCAAGCCAAGCGCCGGCACCAATAACAGAACTATACCCACCAGCAAATGTGAATGCATCTATGAATTGTCCATGGTGTCCAAGATAAGCAGCACCAGTAAGCCAAGTAACTACAGCACCCCATCTAAACCAAAGTAGTGCGAGAGGGGCAACATATTTCCCTATTGCAGCCGGCCCTGGTTCTTTTTCAGCTGTTGCTTTTGCCATTGCGGGGACCTGAACAAAATTAAAATAGTAGAGAAGTCCAATCCAAGTCACACCTGACAGATAATGCAGCCATCTAATATAACCCTCGGCCTCAATAGGAATACTTCCGTCAGCCAAAATCATAATGAATACAATCGCTAGTACAAAACCAGAAATTATAGTACCTTTTATTGATAATAAAGGATTCATGTGTACCTCATTTGTTATTTGAAATTACTGTTAATAATAAATGAAGATGAAAATTTAATCCATAGGAGAAATAAATAAAATAGTGTGCGGAATTTGTGGAGAATTTAAATTTACTAAAAAGAGTTTTGATAATAAAAAGCTCGATAATCTAATGAGTTCAATCTCGATGAGAGGAAAAGACTCCAGTGGCACTTACCTTGATGATGATATATTTCTTGGACATCACAGACTAGCAATAATTGACACGAGTATTAAATCAAATCAGCCAATGCAAATTGGCAAACACGTTATTGTATTCAATGGAGTGATATTCAACTACCCTTCAATAAAAAAAGATTTAGAAAGGAAAGGGCATACTTTTAAATCTGCAGGTGATACAGAGGTTATTATCAGATCGTATATCGAATACGGAGCTGAATGTGTTAAACACCTGGATGGTGTGTTTGCTTTTTGTATTTATAACATGGATAAGAAGTCCATCTTTTTGGCGCGAGATCGTATAGGCATCAAGCCTCTTTACTATCTTAAGGAAAATAATCAAATTATATTTTCATCGCACATGAAAGGAATAATCCAGAATATGGAGACTAAGGAAATTAATCCGATTGCACTCAACTACCAATTTACATTACATTCAGTTGTTCCAGCACCCCATACTATTATAAAAAATATCAAAAAGTTAGAGCCAGGATGCACGTTAACTATTTCAAAAACAGGTGAGATAAATAAGGAAAGATATTTTGATATCAATAACATTCAATTGGCTAATTATAGTACTAGTGAAATAAAAGAGAATGTATCTTCACTTTTATCTTTAGCTATTGAGAAAAGAATAAATATTGCTGACGTGCCAGTAGGAATATTATTATCTGGCGGTTTAGATTCAAGCTTAATTACTGCCATTTCTAAGGAATATAAAGAAAAAATAAACACCTACTCCATAGGCTTCGAAACTATTAATTATGAAGAAGGAAATGAATTTTACTATTCTGATATAATTGCAAATAATTTCGAGACAGTTCATGAAAAATACAAAATTTCTGATCATGATCTACTAACGAGCCTTGATGAAGTTATTTCAAATATGAGTGAACCCATGTTTAGTCAAGACTCATCTGCATTTTACCTACTTTCCAGAAATGTATCAAATACAACGAAGGTAGTTATGAGCGGCCAAGGTGCTGATGAAGTATTTGGGGGTTACTTCTGGTATAAAAAAATCATGGATGAGAGTAATCTTGATGCTATAGATGCGCTTTCTAAATATTACTTTGATAGGTCTTATGATAATTATAAAACAATTATAAATAATAATTTTGTAGAGGATAATTATGTATTTAATGACATAAAATCAATGCTTAATCAAATGGATCCAGACTTGAATACGCTCGATAAGATTTTCCGTTTAGAGCTGTCTATGTTCATTATAGATGATCCAGTAAAAAGAGTTGATAATATGACTATGTCGCATGCATTAGAAGCAAGAGTACCTTATTTAGACATTGATTTAATCAAGTTCATGCTATCAGTAAAATCTGAAAAAAAAATTGCGAATGGTGATAAATATCTCTTAAAACAAGTATCCGAAAAATACTTAACTAATGAAATTATCAATAGAGAAAAATTCTACTTCCCTGTGCCTCCGCTCAAAATAATTAAAGATAAATTTTTTGATTACTGTAAAGCAACATTAAACTCGGAGGCTGCAACTCAAAGAAATTTATTTAATAAGGATTACATTGCTAATCTTCTTGAGAATCCTAATAATTATTTCACAAATCTCAATGGAAATGAATTATGGCACTTTACCCTACTAGAAAGGTGGTTACAACTAAACATTGATCCCTAGTCGCACAAGTTATATAATTTTATACCTAATAAGGAGGAGATATGTCAGCGCTTGAAAGAATAAAAAAACAAGTTGAGGAAAGCCCAGTTATACTATACATGAAGGGGACCCCGCAAATGCCTATGTGTGGTTTTTCTTCCAGAACTGTTGAAGCTTTAAAAAGCTGTGGTAAAGAATTTGCGTACGTAAATGTAATATTAGATGCAGAAATAATGCAAGAGTTGCCTAACTTTGCTGATTGGCCCACATTCCCTCAGTTGTATATTAAGGGAGAATTAATTGGGGGTTGTGATATTACACTCGATCTGCATAAATCAGGTGAATTACAAAAAATGATCGATGAGGCAGTAGGCTAACTAGCAGGACTGTTAATCGCGTGAATAATACCCCAGTAATCAAAAATATTTACCTTTGATATAGACTGTACATTCAGTTTTGCGTATGCATTAAACTCTGAAAATGGGAAATATGGTCTCCATCCAAGATATTTGCTCACTGGCATAAGTCCCTTTTCTAATATCTTCAAAAATCTGCTATCGGTTTCAAAACTAAAATGATTTACAAGATAAATATCACCATTTGGTTTACAGACTCTTTTCATTTCATTAATCAATAAATCAGGATTTTGTGTAACAGACACCACATACATGCCAACTACTTTATCAAAAGAGTTATCCTCAAAAGTAAGTTGCTCTCCATTCATCATCATAACTTTTTTGTTTTTAAGATTATGTTTAATGATATTTTTGTTAGCTTTTTTAAGCATATCGGGAGAAATATCAATTCCAGTGACCTTAGTTTCCTCAGGATAATATCTATAAGAGGTACCCGTCCCAATACCGATTTCAAGCACCTTGTCTGTCGAGCTGCACTCCATCATACTCACGAGCTTTTTTTGACCAGGCCTAAAAACTTGACCGAAAGTATAATCATAAAAACCTGAAACTCTCTTGTATGATTTTATTATAGACTTGTCATCCAATATGCTATCCTAAAGTAATGAAATAATAGACTCAATTGTACCACTTTATGAATGGAATTATCAAAACTTTCACAGATATAATGCTTTTTAGAAAAGGTCCTCAAGACTTGCCATCTAGCAAAACACTTTTAAATATATTTATTATTGCCAATCTTCTTATTAGCTTTATTCCAAATGATGTTAATTACAATCTAGGAATATCCTTCCTTACATCGCTAATATATGTAGGTGCAAGCCTTTTCTTTATTCAGACAATTTTAAGTGTTAAAGAGAATATGTCATCGACAACAGGCTATAGAATAAGATATGTGCAGTCGGCTACCTCTATTCTTGGTATTCATGCTTTTATAGGCTTGGTAACAAGTCTAATATTTTTGTTAAGCGGCACATCAGATTCAATAATTATCGTGATACTTATTGCAACGGTCTATTCATGGCTAATCTATGGATATATTTTCAAACAGACACTTGATTGCACAACATTTATGGGTTTATCTATATCTTTTCTATATAGTATGATTATTGGTTTCATGCTGATAATAGTTCTTTCGCTTCTAATATGAAAATTCATATTCTAGGTATAGCTGGGACTTTTATGTCCGGTATAGCAATTCTTGCTAAAAGAAAAGGTCATGAGGTAACTGGCTCTGACACATCTTGCTATGATCCGATAAAGTCGATATTAAAAAAAGAAAATATAAATGTGATAATCGGACACAAAATTAAAGATGTCAGAGATAAAGACTTAGTAATCATTGGAAATGTAATGTCGCGTGGTAATTCGGTTGTGGAATACATTTTAAAGAATAATAAAAATTATGCATCAGGGCCAGAATGGTTATATCAGAACATTCTTAAAAATAAAAAAGTGATAGCTGTAAGCGGAACACACGGTAAGACTACAACTACAGCGATGATTGTTCATATTCTGAAAAAAAATAAAGTAAACCCTGGGTATTTAATTGCTGGCTCCCCAAAGGGCAACTTCAAGTCAGTTGCTCTGACAAATTCCAAATATTTTGTTATTGAAGCAGATGAATATGATACTGCTTTTTTCGATAAGAGATCAAAATTTTTGCACTATAATCCATTTTTAGCAGTTATTAATAATATCGAATATGACCATGCTGATATATTTGAAAATGTAGATGTCATAATTAAAACTTTCAGTCATATGATCAGACTAATACCATCCAATGGCGCAATCATCATAAATAAAAATGATCCTAACATAAAAAAATTACTATCCAATGGATATTGGTCTAAACTGATAAGTGTAGATTCAAAAAACGCATCGGGTGATTTTAATTTAATAAAGAAACATAAATATGTTCTTCAAAATAAAAACAAAGATTTCCCATTACCTCAAAATATTATAGGGGAACATAACTACAAAAATGCCACTACAGCTATTGCAACATGCTGTGAACTAAGAATCTCAGTAAAAGATCAATTAAAAGCTTTATCAAGTTTTAAGGGTGTGAGTAAGAGAACTGACTTTATTTACGAACTTAACGGTATTAAAGTATTTGATGATTTTGCACATCACCCTACTGCTATTAGATCATCGATTAACTCTATGAAAGAGACGTTTAAAGGGGAAAAACTTTTGACAATTTTTGTCCCTGGCTCAAATTCTATGAAATTAGGTGTCCATGATGCCCACATAAGTTCATCTTTGAGAAAATCAGATAGAGTGCTTGTTTTAACTCAATTTAAGTCGTTAAAAAGACAACTAAAAAATAACATTAAAATAAATGTTATTGAAAGTGAAGCTCAAATAAGAGACTATCTGCACAATAAAGGAAAATTCGATATAATTCTCATTCTATCTAATAAAAATACTGAGAATATATTACGCTACATAAAACAATGGATAAGAGCAAGCTTAGACAAAAATTAACAGATGAAGAGTTTTTTATAACTCAGAATAAGGGCACAGAGGCGCCTTTCACTGGTAAATATTTAGACAACAAGCAAAATGGCATCTATACGTGTATCTGCTGTGACAGCGAACTATTTTCGTCAGAACATAAATATGACTCTAAATCAGGATGGCCAAGCTTCTATGATGTTATCTCTAAAGATAATTTGTCGCTGTTAGAGGACATTTCACATGGTATGACTAGGATTGAAGTAACTTGCGGAAAATGTGGATCTCACTTGGGGCATGTTTTTAATGATGGGCCAAGGCCTACTAATCTAAGATATTGCATTAACTCACTATCACTGAAGTTTAAAAATGAAAGTACATAAAGATATACCTATTTTCCCGCTTAAAAGTATTATTCTCCCTGGTGGACAATTTCCGCTAAGGATTTTTGAGCGAAGATATTTAGATATGACTCGAGACTGTCTAAAAAATAATACAGGCTTTGTGATCGCTTTGACTAGGAAAGATTCGGACTATATTTCATCAGTCTATGACTATGCTAGTTATGTAGAAATTGTAGACTGGTCACAATTAGACGGAGGATTACTTGGGATTACAGTTGAAGGAAAAAATATAGTTAGATTAGGTGAATCCAAACTTGATGAATGCAACTTACTAAGGGGTTGTGCTGAAGAACTTGTCTATGATGTAGATTACCTAGTTCCACAAAAATATCAAATACTATCCAAATTTTACAAAAAAATCTATCCTGAAATAAAAGCATATATTTTCCATACCAAACCCAAATATAATGATGCAAATTGGCTCGGATTTAGATTGATAGAATGTTTGCCAATTGAACTGAATGACAAGGCTGATTTAATTTCTATGCAAGAACCTATTGATAGATTAGAAAAGATCTTACATATTGTAAAAAAGATTTATCCTAAAGAATTAAATGTCATCAACTAGTTAGTTGTAGCACCCGTGTCTGCTTGACTAACAAGTCTTGCATATTTGGTTAGAGCCCCATTATTGGCTTTAGTATTCATCTTAGTAGTTTTTTGCATCCTTGATGAAATTTCTTTTTTAGGAATAAGTATATTAATCTCTCTTTTTTTTGCGCAAATTTCTATAGGGTCATTATTTTTAACAATTTGTAAAGGACCTCCAATAGCAGCCTCAGGTGCTATATGACCGACTACAAACCCATGGCTTCCTCCCGAAAATCTTCCGTCAGTTATCAAAGCTACATCATTACCGAGTCCTTGACCCATAATAGCTGATGTGGGTGATAGCATCTCTCTCATTCCAGGACCTCCAACTGGTCCCTCATTCTTAACTACAATGACTGATCCTTTAGATATTTTACCAGCAAGAATAGCCTTGAGACATTTTTCTTCTGAGTCAAACACTCTTGCAGTACCCTTAAAGTAGGTACCCTCTTTTCCTGAGATTTTTGCTATAGCACCTTTTGGAGCAATATTACCTCTTAATACAATTAGATGCCCATCCTTTTTGATGGGATTATTTGTTGCCCTAATGATTTTCTGATTGTTAGGATATGCTTTAATTTCCCTTAGGTTATTCTTAATTGTTTTTCCACTAACTGTCATGCAGTCACCATGCATGAAGCCTTCTTTGATGAGTATTTTCATCAATGGTGCAACACCACCGATTTTCACAAGTTCAGCCATAGAATATTTACCGCTCGGTTTTAGATCAGCAAGAACAGGTGTCTTTCGACCAATTCTCTCAAAATCTTTTAATGATAAATTTATTTTTGCTTCATTAGCGATAGCTAGTAAATGTAAAACTGCATTAGTTGAACCTCCTAGAGCCATTACTACTGTAATAGCATTCTCTAAAGATTTTTTGGTGACTATATCTCTAGGCTTAAGGTCTCTGGTAATACATTTCATTAGAGCCTTGCTTGCATCTTTTGTGTCATTTAATTTTGACTTAGATACAGCAGTTTGTGCAGAACTATTTGTCAATGAAAGACCCATTGCTTCTATAGCGCACGCCATTGTATTAGCTGTATACATACCTCCACAGGAACCTGGTCCTGGGATAGCTTTTTTTTCTATAGCATATAATTCATTGTCATCGATAATTCCATTTGCGTTTTTACCGACAGCCTCAAAAACAGAAACAATATCTATATTTTTTTTATTATGTATTCCAGGTAATATCGTGCCTCCATAAACAAATACTGAAGGTCTATTTAGTCTTAACATAGCCATTACGCAAGCAGGCATGTTCTTGTCGCATCCACCAAAACTTATGAAACCATCTAAGCCCTCGCCTGCGACAACAGCTTCAATAGAATCGGCAATAATTTCTCTTGAAACTAGAGAATAGCGCATTCCATCTGAACCCATTGATATACCATCTGATATTGTAATTGTGTTGAAGTTAACAGCTTTTCCACCATTAGAATCAATAGCATTGGTCGCAACTTTTGCTAAATCATTAATATGCATATTGCATGGAGTGACCATACTCCAAGTTGAGGCAACACCAACTTGTGGCTTGTGGAAATCTTTATCTTTAAAGCCTACAGCTCTCAGCATAGACCTACTTGGAGCGCGGTCCTTTCCGTCTACAAGTTTTGATGAATATTTCCTCATATACTTATTGTACCAGTTTACCAAATATTTGATATCTCCAACCTTTCATAAACCTAGCCTCATTATTTGTCAAAACAAACATTTCCATATCTCTTTTATTTGCGATTATAGTTGGATCTATCTTAAATTCATCTGATACATAACTAAGGACTTCGATACATTTCTGTTCTATATCTTTTTTAGGTAGTAAGTTCTTATTTTTTATTTTTTTCTTCAGTGATAATAGTTTTTTAAGGTCATTCATTTCAGATTGTTCTATAGCTTTCTTCATACTAGAAATAATATCATCCGTTTTATTTTCATTAGTAATCATTACTTTAATTATATAAGAGTCACTTAGAATCCATCTTTTTGGAACATTGTATTTAATAGATAATCTCTCTCTCCATGATGCAATTTTTTTTAGAAGACTGAGATCACTTGAATCAAAATATAATGGATAATTTATTTTCTCCCAGGCATCATCAGGCTCGATAATAATATTTGATTTTTTTAGTTCAACCTCTTGTTCCTCTTGGAACCATTTATATCTATTAATAATTTTTAAGCTCTTTTCAAGTTGGTTTTTTATTTTTATGAGGTACTTGACATCATCAGCAGCATACTCAATTTTTTCTTCACTAAGAGGTCGCTTTAGCCAATCTGTTCTCCATGAACCTTCTTTAATATTGACGTCACAAATATTCTTTACTAACGCTGAATACCCTATACTAGATTTCTCAGAAAGAAAATTGAATGCGATTTGTGTATCAAAAATGTTGACTGGAAAAATACCAGTGTAAGAATATAATGCTTCGAGATCTTGTTTAGCTGAATGAATGATTTTCATAATGTTCTGATCTGAGATTATATTTATGATTGCGTCGACATTTTTAATTTTTGTTGGATCAATGAGATAAATCTCTCCATTTGGTAGGGAAATTTGCACTAAAGCAAGAATAGGCCTATAAGTAGACTCCCTAATGAATTCGGTATCAAGGCCTATTTCTTTGCATTCTCCTAATTTAGATAGAAGATTGTTGAGTTTTTTATCAGAATCAATCAGGATATTTGCCATAATTATAAAAACATTGATAATAGCACAACTTCTGTAATCATACTGTAATGGAAAATAATTTTATTCTCAAAAACTGTGAATTCATAAAATCGCCTAATTATGATGATAGGCCAATAAATGTCAAAGTCGATACAATAATTATTCATTGTATAAGCCTACCAGAAAACGAATATAACAACGAAAATGTAACCTCGTTATTTTTAAATGACTTAGATATAAATTTACATCCATCATTTGAGATGCTCCATGAACTTAAAGTTTCATCTCATGTACTTATAAAAAGAGATGGAAAACTAATACAGTATGTGCCATTCGATAAGCGAGCATGGCATGCAGGTAAGTCTGAATATAAAGGAAGGTCAAATTATAATGATTTTTCAATTGGCATAGAACTTCATGGCTCGATTACTGATAATTATACGAATGATCAATACTTATCTTTGAAAAACCTTATCGATGAACTTAAAGAAACATTTCCATCAATCACAGATAGTAATATACTTGGACATAGTGATATTGCTCCGGAAAGAAAAAATGATCCGGGGCCAAATTTTATATGGGAAAAAATAAAATAAAATGTCTACGATATCTATAATTATCATTGCACTCACTATTGAGTATTTTTTTGATGACCTAAAAGAATATAGAAAAAGTGATTTTTTGTTGAAAGGATTTAGCTACTTTGAAGATAAGTTTAATAAAGAAAAATTTTCGAAACATGCTATTGCCATAGCCTATACATTTTTTACTTTAGTTTTTTCCCTAGTTCTTGTATCACTAGCTGAATATCTATCTTATGTAGTCTATTTCGTGGTGAATCTTTTAATAATGCTGTTTTGTCTTAGAACTAATGAATTCAATAAAGATATTGAAGAACTTAAAATAAAAATGGAATTCAAGAAAGATAGTATAGATAAGAATGACTTATTTCGACTATGCCCTAACCTGAAACAGGCTCGTGCTAAGAGCAATCTAAGTAATTTAGTAATAAAGAACCTTTTTTTTAACTCCATAAGAAATACATTTTCTGTTATCTTTCTTTTCCTTTTATTAGGTGCGCCTGCAGCATTCGCATATAAACTATTAGATATGATGATCTACACAGATAACTTTAAAATAAATGTTCAAGGGAAAAATAACTTAAAGAAGTATATTTATTTTATTGATTACTTACCAATTAGACTTACATCATACTGCTTATCGATAGTCAGTAATTATGATCGCGTCATGGAGAGAATTAATAACCTTGAGCTATCAAATAATGCTTATTTAAGTAATATAGAATATATTAACCAGACAGGTGAATCAGTTTATGATTCTTCACAAAATGAATCCGACCAAATCATACAAATTCAGAATATTTTGGCAAGAACTCTAATTGCATGGTTAAGCATAATTTTCTTATTAGGAATCACTGGTATTTTTGTCTGAAAATGAGTAGTACTTAATGCCTATCTCAATATCAGGCCTATTATTTTTATTTCTCCAAATATTTGTGTCCCTGAGGGAATACACACATCCGCAATATTCCTGCATATAAAATTTCTCAGATTTTGATACTTGTAACATTTTCTCCGACCCCCCATTCTTCCTCCAATTATATGTCCAATACGTAATATCCTTAAAGCGTGATGCGGCATTGATGCCAGATTCATTAATTTGTCCTATATCTTTCCATCTTGAAATACCCAAAGTACTAGAGATAAGAGAAAAATTATTCTCATGTGCATATTTTGCAGTTCTATAAAATCTCATGTCAAAACATGTTGAGCATCTCTTCCCTCTTTCTGGTTCCCACTCTTGACCTTTAGTTTGAGCAAACCAATTACGGGTGTCGTAATCATCGTCGATAAAAGGAATGTTATATTTTTTAGCGAAATCTAGATTCTCATTCTTTCTAAGGAGATATTCTTTTTTTGGATGAATGTTTGGATTATAGAAGTAAATTGTATAATCTATATTAGATTCTTTTAAACGTAACATAATATCACCTGAACATGGTGCGCAACAACTATGCAGAAGCAGTTTAGAATGTCCATGGGGTAATATTAGTTTACTCATCGTTAATATTAAAGAATTTACAACTATTATTATATACCTCTTCAGCAAGGATATTTTTATCTTTATTAAGTATAACTGCTATAGCATCAAGGACATATACTAAGTTACTAGGCTCATTATATTTTTTATTTCTAATTGGATAATTAAATGGCATTAAATACGGCGAATCTGTCTCAATCATGAGTCTGTCTGTTGGTATATATTTGATCAAATCGTGAAGATGATAACCTCTCTTGGGATCTGTTATCCATCCAGTTATTCCAATGTAACAACCGAGATCTAGATAACCTTCCAAACTTTTCTTATTGCCCGTAAAACAATGAACGACAACATCCTCTATTAAGTGTACATGTTCTTTTAAGAGAATTATAAAATCACTATATGCGTCTCTTTCATGTAGAAACATAGGGAGATTAATCAGTGTTGCTAGCTCAAGGTGTTTCGTAAAACAATGGACTTGATCATCTTTGCTTGAATAGTTTCTTTTATAATCAAGTCCACATTCTCCAATTGCTTTTACATAGTCATGCTCACATAGTTTTAGCATTTTTTCTAAATAGCTATCACAAAAATCTTTTGCATTGTGTGGATGAAAACCCACTGTGGTATATAGAAGGTCAGGATGTTGATCTATTAATTTTTTTGCTTCGTAGGTATCATTAATATGAGATGATGTGATAACTATTTTACGAATGTTATTCTCTTCAGATCTTAACACTATGTCATCAAAATTTTTAAAAAGTTGACTATCGAGAAGGTTAGCGCCAATATCAAATAAAGGCCCAGAGGTATCAGCCATCGAGTTGTTTTAAAACAGATTGAACTGTCTCGCCGATTACCGACGGATTTTTTGCAATTGTTACACCAGCAGCTTTAAGTATTTCTACTTTCTCTGCAGCTGATTCACCACCTGCGCTTACGATAGCACCTGCATGTCCCATTCTTTTTCCTTTAGGAGCAGTTAATCCGGCTATATAGGCTATGACTGGCTTTGAAACATTGTTTTTTGCATATTCAGCAGCCTCAGCTTCCTGTGGTCCACCAATTTCACCAATCATAAGAATTACTTTAGTCTCATCGTCTTGCTCAAATTTAATGAGATGATCTTTAAATGCGCTTCCATTAATTGGATCACCGCCAATGCCCACGCTTGTTGATATTCCAATACCAAGATCTTTCATTTGCTGCGCTGCTTCATAACCAAGAGTTCCGGAACGTCCAATAACTCCAACATTTCCCTCTTTATAAATGTGGCCTGGCATGATTCCTAACATGCATTTACCAGGACTAATAACACCTGCGCAGTTAGGTCCTACCATTGTCATCCTATCTTCAGGCTTAAATGTTTTCAAAAATCTTTTAACTTTAACCATGTCATGAGCAGGAATTCCATCTGTAATCGCAACTAAAGTTTTAATTCCCGCTTCTGCAGCTTCCATTGCAGAGTCAGCAGCAAACGCCGGTGGAACAAAAAGAATAGATGCATCTGCTCCTGTTTGCTCAACAGCATCTTTAACTGTATTGAATACGGGGCGATCCAAATGAGTTTGACCTCCTTTTCCAGGGGTTACACCACCAACAACATTTGTACCATACTCTAACATCTCCTCAGCATGGAATGTCCCAATCTTGCCAGTGAAGCCTTGTATAATTATTTTTGATTCTTTTGTTATTAAAATTGCCATAAAGTGTTAATTTCCAAGGTTTTTAAGTGCTTCTACCGCTTTATTTGCTGCATCCTCAAGAGAGAACGCTTCTGTATACTCAATCTTGCTATCTTTTAGGATCTTAATACCTTGATCAACATTTGTTCCAGCCAACCTTATAACGAGTGGCTGTTCAATATTTATTTGATTTAACGCATCTACAATTCCTTGTGCTACCCAATCACATCTATTGATCCCTGCGAAGATGTTGATAAGTATCACTCTAACATTTGGATCCCCGGAAATAAGCTTGAAAGCCTTTACAAATTTCTCAGGAGTTGCTCCTCCTCCAACATCTAAAAAGTTTGCAGGTTGTCCTCCAGCAAGTTGAATCATATCCATTGATGCCATTGCTAGTCCAGCACCATTAATAATGTTTCCTATATCACCATCAAGAGGTATGTAATTTAAACCTCTATCAGCAGCATATGTTTCTTTTGGATCTTCTTGAGATTTGTCTCTCAATTCATCAAGCTCTGAATGTCTGTATAGTGCATTGTCGTCGAATGACATTTTGCAGTCTAAGGCTAGTACTTTTTCATCATTTGTAAGAACAAGTGGATTGATTTCAACCATAGTGGAATCTGAAGTACTAAAAGCTTTATATGCACCAAGTATTGCTTGTGCGCATTGATTAACCGCTTTGGATTCTAAGCCAAGTGCAAATGAAATTTGACGCGCCTGATATGGTTGCATACCAACTGCGGCTTCAATTTTTGTTTTAATAATTGAATCTGGTTTTTCTTCAGCAATTTCTTCAATACTCATGCCACCTTCTGATGAGGCAATTACCATGATGCTCTCT
>MDSZ01217429.1_pt1 | contig 30218 bp, 25 predicted proteins | sample 811201 | NCBI WGS metagenome assembly MDSZ01 (sample SAMN05326647, study PRJNA326480) | marine metagenome | isolation source: seawater | place: Indian Ocean: North | collected 2010 | reverse complement strand
CTTTAATATTATTAGATTTTGCCTCTAAAGCATGCGCTGCATCTTCAAGTATAAAAAGACCATATTTATCAGCCAAATTCCAAAGAAAATCTAATTCAACTGCTTCACCTCCATAATGAACGGGTATAATAACCTTTACAGAATTGTCTTTTTTAACGATGTCTTCTACTTGATTTAAATCAAATAATAAACCATCCTCAGCTGAATCAACTAAAATAGGTTCCATGCCAGTATATTCACCACATTCAATAGTCGATACAAATGTGAGTGCCGGAGCAATAAATTTATCTCCTTTACCATATCCATTAGCCTCTAACGCAAGGTGAAGTGCTGCTGTGCAGGAATTAACACCTACTACATATTTGGCCTCTAAATATTTAGACAATATTTCTTCAAAATACTTCACCTGCGCACCAGTAGTCAACCATCCATCATGGATGGAATCTGGAAAAATCAAATTAAAGTCAGATGGGACATTTGGTCTATGGAATGGAATATTCATAGTTTTGTACTAATTCCATAAAAAATATCAATTCCAAAGCTGAACTCTATATTATTCCCTTTTTTATTTGAATTGTTTATTTCAAACTCACTAATAATTGAGATATTAGGCTTATACCACCATTGCAAAATAGCGGAACCGAAAGAAATCTCTTCAATACTTCCACTTGGAAACGGTTCATTAAAATAATCTGCATATGGCCCATATAAATTATTAATTAAATTCTTTTCGCCTATTAATCGACTTCCAATACATAGACTAGAAATAATTCTATTTCGATATAACCAATTTATTCCAGTCTGAATTTCTCGACTATCACTGCCAATAACCCATCCTAAGGGCCTATTTCTTTGAACAAAATTATTATTTCCATATTCATGTTTAAAAGTATTTGTTCCAACACTAATAACAGAAGCATTGAAGGATAAAAATGAATCTTTCGTTAACAAAGGAGTGTAAACAAACTTAAAGGAATAAGCTTTTGCAGCCTCTTTCCCTTCGTCTTTCTGTTCTTGATCTATTATAAATTCATCAAAAAGATAATTACCTGACATCCTAATATTTTCCTTTATTAAATAATCAAATGATAATTGCCAAACACCATTCCCACTATCGGTGCCTAGATTATTTTGACGGTCATTTAATTCTATTTCAAGATGTGTAGACATTGGATTAAAATAAGAAAAATCAATCGGTCTATTTTCTCCTGAATAAATGATTATCTCCGAAAGAGCAATTAATAAATCTTTGTGATTATTCCATTCGAGCCCTCTGCCTATTATGTATCTATTGACGTTTGATGAATCTCCTTCTAAATAACCATGAAAATATCTTGTTCTCAATTTGTTGAAATTTAAATCAAGCATACCATAATCATAAGCATTTGATTGCTCGCTTAATGCCAATTGTATATCGTTTCCAGTTCCCCAACTCTGCCTTCCTCTTCCAAATTGTATTATCATCCAATTATTTTCATAACTGATTCCTGACAAATCGGTTTCCCCTGCTGAAAAGCCGCCCCTTTTTATATCTCTGGGAATTCCTGAAAAACCACGGAATAAATCCGGTTTATCCACAATCCTAGGGTATAGATATCCATGAAAATTTTTATTATAAGTAAAATGTCCATATGCATAAATAGATTTTTTATCGTTGAAAAATGAAGATCCAAATCGAGCGTTAATTATTAAGGAATCTGATTTGGTATTAAAATGTTTAAACCTGACTGGACCAAAACTTGTATTATTCTCCCAGTTAAGTCCGGAATCAATGAATAATCTAGTTTTCTGAAAATTATAAAATTCATTGGGTATTTCTTGCCCAATTAATATGCCACAGAAAATTGAAATAATAAAAGTATTGGATATTATCTTATACACAAATATTCGTGATTTAATGAAAATTAATCAATTGACCTTGAAATTATTTTATTAGTTAGGCTAAAAATACCAATTAGATATCCCAACCCATATGATATATGCATACAAGGAAACACCATAAATGAGTATCCTATCTTGACTATTGTTGGTTGGATTAATATTGAAATAATTAATAGTATAGATAAATATAAAAATATTGGTATAAAGAAAAACAAATCTTTAAATCCGTAATACACCAATATAGGCAAACATAATATAAATAATACTGGAATATTATGGCGCAAGCGCATACCTCTAGGCACTTTTTTAAATACTAAGGGTTTATAAATACCATACTTGAAAAATTGATTCCATAAACCACTCAAAGTCTCTCGAACATAATATTCAGTTTGTAATGCAGGGTCCATAAGTATTCTAAAACCAAAAGAACGACATCGATAATTATGTTCATCATCCTGGTTCTTAACTAATGTTTCATCATAAAGCCCTGCTTTATCAAAAATCTCTCTTTTATAAACTGCAAATGGTACTGTATCTGTGAACTTCTTTTTATTAGAACTCCTAAAGTTAGAACCACCAACTCCAAAGGGATGCATCATACACCTAGCTATTGTTTTGCCTTTCCATGTTTTGCCCATATGTAGAGCAGGACCACCTACAATATCAGATTCATCTGCAGCCAGTATATTTAAAGACTTTGTAAAATAGTCCTTGGGATAAATAGTATGCCCATCTAATCTTGCAATAAATTTTCCAATGGTCATTGGAAAAACTAAATTAAAACCTGAACTGACAATTCTTCTTTTATTTAAAATTAAATAATAATTTTTTTTCTTTTTTATTTCTTCCTCAAGCCATTCATATGTACCATCATCTGAATAACCATCGACAAAGAAGATTTCACATTGGATATCAGCGGTAGCTTCTGAAATTGAAAAAAATGTTCTACTAATATATTCCATCTCATTTCTGATAGGGACTATAATACTTAATATCACTTAGTGCACCTCTGAAAAAAAATGTTGTATCTTACCAGAGGGTTTATCTGGAATTGCGTCTACTCTATTAAATATATAATCTAAATTAGAATTAAGATATTTTTTTGATTCCAAAATAATCTTATGCTTGATTTCTTGACTTAATTCCTGATCTGAAACATAATCAAATACAAATTCATTAATTTTTTTCTGTGTAATTATAAATCTCTTAATATTGGTACCATTTTCTATCAAACTTCTTGATATATAATAAAAAGTGAGCCCTGGTAATTTTCTGCCATTGGGAAGATGGATAACATCACTTAACCGTCCATCTAAAGTTTTAAGTCTCATGAAAGGACTTTTGTCTAATTTTTCAATACTGCCCACATCACCTATTTCATATCTAATCAAAGGCATAGCACGATTATAAAGATCTGTAATTAAGATTCTACCTTTTTGACCAAATTGAACTGGGATCGAATTTTCATCAACAATCTCTATATGTAATCTATTTGTAGAGATATTCCATTGGAATTCCTGATCTTCAATTGCAATAATACTTGTTTCTGATGATCCATATTCTCGGTAAACTGGAAGATCAAAAATTTTTATCATATGTTTTCTCTGATCTTCCGAACACATCTCTGCCGTTAATAAAACAAATTTCAAACTTGGGCAAATCTCTTTCAAGGTTTGATCGCTATATTCTTTAATAAAGTTTGCAAAAGCTAATACAGAGTTGGTGTATCCATAAAGATAAGTGAATGATTCTAACCTAAATCTATTTATTACTTCATTAAAATAATCATTTGTTTGATTAAAAACATTAAATCGAATACGATTAAGAAAATAATCCTTTAGTTGTTCCTTTAAATGAGACTTTATATCTGTTCTAATAGAGCCAAAGAACCTCGCTTCTAATAGTGAATCCTCGCTACTTAATTCTTTATAGGTTTGGTTGATATATGACCATGCCAAAGAATGGCAAAATTTATCTTTAGCAAACCATAAAGGATGCCCGCTAGAGCCAGATGTATTTGCAATATATGAATTTCTAGAATTGTACCCCTTAGTCATTAATTTATTCAAACCAATCTGCAGATCAGTTTTTGTCATTATGGGTATCTCATCCCAATTTGATACTCTAATATTACATTTTTCCCTAAAAAAGGTATTATTTTCATAATGGAAATCAAATATTTTCCATTTTTTTTCTTCTTGCCAATTTTTGAAATCATCACGGTTTAAATGCTGTCTGGATTTTAAAAAATTATCGGCTTTTTTTATATCATAGCCCATCATCTTCAAAATAAGTTTACTATTAGCCATGGATTTTATTGTCTCTTATTATTTTGGTCCATTTTGGTTCAATTTTATTCCAAGCATATTCCATAGAAGTTTTACGTGCATTATTTGATAATTGGGATGATAATTCCTGATCTTCTATTAAATTGTATATTCTTTCTACCATCCCATGAACATCATTGTCGTCAACAAGTAAACCATTTTGCCTATCCTTTAGTAAATAATTTATTCCTCCAACATTAGTAGAAATAATTGGAAAACCCAATGCCATAGCTTCAATAATACTTACAGGTAGATTATCAATATGTGTTGTATTAATAAATATATCACTCTTCTCTGATAAACTAATCCAATCTTCTCTATTTAATATACCAGTAAAATTAATATTCTTATTGATTCCTAGTTTTTCAGATAATTTTTTGCAAATCTCTTGGGTGCCATCTTTTTCAGGTCCGACCATTGTTAAAATTGCAGTGGGATATTTTTTTAATAATTCATTTACTACATATATGGCCATTTTAGGATTATAAATTTTATCAAATGAACGTACCCATAGTAAGTGGGGTTTTATTTTTTTACGATAACGATAAGGATATTGGTTTATTTCAATAAAATTAGGTATATATATTATTTGTTTATCTAATGATTGCAGGCTATCAATTAAATATCTTGATGGTGATATAATTAAATAAGCATTATTGAGTAAGATTCGGAACATGCCTGGGCTTCTTTTTAATCGTGATAATAAATCACCACCATGTAATATCGGGATATATGGGACATTGAATATGTGTGAGAGGATTCCAATACAAAATGAATAATAGAATGCCTTAGAACTATAAGTATCAATTAATATCAATCTTGTTGATTTTCTTTTTATAATAAAGGAAAAAATCATATCCAATAAACGGAGGAAAGGATTGCTTATATGCGAATAAAATGAAATATTAAAAAGATTTATAAACTTGGGTTTAAGATTCTCAATAGCTGTCTTGGTATATCCATGACGCGAAAGCATATTTCCAAAATATAAAACCATCAAGTATAATTAATAAATATCAGGATAATCAAGGGCTTGAATTTGTTTAGAGAGTAATTCTGTTATCATTGCCCATTCATTATGATTATAGAAGTCATTATACTGGCTAGAAGTATCTTTACTGATTTTCCAGGATTGAATAATACTTTTATAATCTTTTGTAAGAGGTTCATCCAAGAAATTGAAAATGTGATGTATTTTAATCATTGTATCAGAGATAAAGTCTTCATACTTAATAAAAAGTATGTCAAGATCACTCAATAATTCCCGTGCACTATAGAATTCTAAGTATTTTTTTGTGTAGTATTCTAAAAGAGAAGATTTAGATTGTAATTTGAAATCTTTTTCTCTATCACGATAAAACCATCTTTGTTTATAATATGATGCAATTGTATACCTAGGATCTCTATCGATATAGATTATTTTTGGTTCATGAAATAAACTCCTTATGAATTCACTCCTTGAATGACCGGTAAATTTTGTAATAAATCGTTTTCCTTTAGAATATTTTTCTATATTTCTCAGGGAATTTATACAAATTTCAACAGATCTATTATCAATGCTACCTGCATTAATAGACGGTAGATTAAAATCTAGGAAAAAAGTATTCCAATAATTATATGCTTCCGATGGACGTGGGAAAAATCTTTTATCCCTCGAAAACTTTTCAAATGTACGAATTTGTTGTAATTGGTTAAATATTGATAAAAATTCGAATTTCGGCATTAGGTTTACATAACCTGAAATCCAAAAAAAACTTGGATGCAAAGATAATATATTACTTACAAGAGTAGTCCCCGATCTACCAGGGCCATGAAGAATCACCGGTTTGGTTATTTTTCTAATTTTCACTAATACTAGGATTATACCTTATAAAGCTCATACCAAATATCAAACCTGCCATTGCTAAGCGCATTGCAGAATGGGACATAGTAAGAATAGAAATCATTGCAAAACATGAGAGGATACATTTCTCAATACTTCCTCGATAAGAAAATTCTTTAATTACCAAAACTAACAATGTTAATATACCTATTATACCAAAAAACCCATGCTCTGCTAAAGCTCTTGTAAATTCACTATGTGAGGCGACGGGACTTTGGTAACCATAATCCATTCTCAATTTATTTGCCATTCCAGGCCCAACCCCTGTAAAATAATTATCCTTAAAAATTTCTAAATCTAAAGCCATAATTAGTATTCTTCCTGAGGCACCCAACTCACCATTTTGATCTAGTTTTATCATTGCTACATAACGCTTTTCCATCATCCCTTCGGAAAAGTCTCCTGCTATACTCCAAAGAATAGATAGCATGAGAATAATATAAATAATTCTTCCAGTCTTTATTATTTTATTATTCGAATTGATGAATGAAGAAATAAACCAAGAAGTAAAAATAGCTATGATTGCTGTAATAACACCTCCTCTGGCAAATGTAAGGTAGGCCTGAATAGAGCAAACTGATAGAATTATATAATCATAAACATTTTTATTAAATAATATTATTCCAATAATTTTTGATAATGATATTATTGCAATCATTAATCCAAGTAAAGATGATACTTGATTCGGCCCGTAACCACCACTCATTTGAAAATTGGCTTCACTTGTAAATACAATTTCTTCTAGATTTGGTATACGAACCAAAAGTACTATGCTCATTGAAACCATAGGCAAAATAAATACCCGAAAAATATTTATAATTTCATTTTTTGTTATTATGCGGTTTCTAAAATAAATAAAAGAAAGAAATAACGATATTGGTCCTGATAGATTGAAAGAAATGGACTGTCGCCAATAATCAAAGGATTCAAATGGGACAAGAAAAACTGATGGTAGAAATGTAAGTATATAGATTACTATATAAATTGAGGTTCTATGTTTTGTTAATTTTTGCATTTTAATACCAAGCATAAGCATTAAAATCGATCCATACTTACCAAATTCCCATAGCACTTTTGCATCAGTCATCCTGAGTAATACTTCTATTCCCACTAGATAGATAGCAAAAAAGGCTGCATCATTAAAACGGTTTCTATATTTTATAATATTATAACAGCCAAAGACTACTATAGACCAGCCCCAAATTGTAGAGAAATTTGAATTTTGAGATGCTAAAAGCCCAAATAATACATGCAAAAAAAGAAGTTTTAATGGACTTTTATTGACTAGTTTTAGATAAAAAGGCATTCTTTATTTGAGAAAGGTAATTTTCAAATGTGAATTTTTTTGCATCTATAATAATGTTTTTTGAACATAATTTTAATTTAGTAGTATCATTTAATATATTCTTAAAAGATTTAGCTTTAATAGAAACTGATTCTGGTTCTAGTATAAAGCCATTGTATCTATGTATGATCTTTTCGGTGATATTAGGAATATTCGATACAATTGGAACACAACCAAAAGAACCTCCCTCCATAATTACTTTAGGAAAACCTTCAGTCTTTGATAAGAGTACAAGGATGTGAGATTTTGCATAATATTTAAATACTTCCTTTCTAGATATTGATCCTGTAAAAATAGTTTTAAATGGAATATTTTTTGCCATTTCCTCATATCTATGTTTTATTTTTGAAGTCCCAATAATGGTTAATGAATTTATTTTTTCTGTATTATTTATTTTTTTTAATAACAATAATAAGTCATCTAAACCTTTTGCTTTTTCCAATCTTCCCACAAAAAGAATATTGAGTTTTTTATCAAAAGCCTTATTGCGTGAAATTTTAGTCGCATTCGCCAAGCTGCTTTCACTAAAGCATGGATTAATAAATTGGAAAAAGTTTCTTTTCTTCCTACTTATCTTATTATTTATTGAAACTTTCACTCTTTCAGGTGACACTTTTAATAACCAACGTTGAAACTTATAAGTTAGAGGAGCAGAAGAGTCCTCCCAAGCTCCAGCATACTTCACCCATGTTAGTTTTCGCCAGAAAATTAATATCCATGGCAATAATAGAATATTAATTCCAGTGGGTGCGCGAACATGTAATATATCTGAATCTATCAAACATGACTTTATTTGTTTTAAATGCTTTGGAAATAATAATATATGCATTATTTTTTTTCTTAATGTATCACCTCCAGCTGGTTCCAAGGGTATCAAATGAACATTGGTATTTTTATGTTTTATAAATGATGGTGGAGCAATTTTATTTTCTATTGGAGCACAATGAAAAACCTTGGAAAATAATGAGCCAAGGTGATCAATCTCTTCTATAGTTGGTCCAAGACCAACAATGGCTCCTTCACTATCAAATGAATAGGGCGTATGTGAAACAATTGTGCAAATAGGTTTTAATTTAGAAAATGAATTTTTCATATTTTCTAATTTGATTAGACCATGTTTTTCTTTTTACTGATTTTTGACAACGTTCAGAAAATTTATTGTAATCAGAAAGTATTTTATTCAAGGCTCTAATAATTTCATTTGGATTTTTTGGATTAACTAATAAACCATTTACTTTTGGAATAATTGATTCCGCTACACCAGTTTGCATTGATCCAATAGCAGGCTTACCAAATAGGTTGCCTTCAAGGACACTTATACCATAACCTTCAACATCACCATCCGGACCTTCTTCTACTAGCAACATAATAACATGTGATTTTGCATACATCTTTTCAAGATTAGCATGAGATAGAATTCCATTTATAGTTATAATATCTTCTAATCCTAATTTCTGGATTTGTTCGATCAAAGTCCCTTTATTTGAATCTGGACCTACACAATGATAATGTACCCTGGGAAATATTTTTCTAATTTTTGGGAGAGCATTAATAACATTGTGCTGGCCTTTTCTAATTGATAATGATCCCACAGTTAATAGTATTGGGAATGCACCCAAATTGGCTTTAGGTGGAAGAACATTCCAGTGTTCTAAATTTATTCCATTATGAATAACCATAGTTTTTCTTCTAAGAATTTTAGGTAAAAGAGAACTTGAAAAGTTTGAGACTGCAATAATTAAGTCTGACCTTGCTAAACAAAAATATAACCATTTTCGTTTAATGCCGTAACCAACCTCTGACCCATGCAATATCCCAATAATCCTTTTAACGCCCCAAAGTTTTAAACATCCAATGATCCATATAGGAAAACGTCCTGAACAAATGACATGATTAATTTGACTATTATTTATAACTCCATATATAAGTTTTATCCTCATATACCAAGTTATAAAAATATTATTATGCCTTTTAAATCTCTTTACAATAAATCCACAATTCATATCAAATACTTTTTTTTCGTTTTCATTTGCGTAGTCAGAAACAGTGCAAACTGTAATATCATTTCCTCTATTACTCAATTCATTTGCGATATTAAAAGTATGAGTACCAATCCCTCCTGGACCTGGAGGAAATTCAGATGATATTATTAGCAGCTTATTCAATACTTGGTATCTTAGGTCCTGACTTCAACATTTTATCAGCTATTCTCCAAGACCAAATAATTTGTAGTAATAGTAATGGGCTAAATATTATTGCAAATATTAAACTAATTAGTAAAGCAATCTTTTTTGATTTATTACTATAAATTGTTAGTGAAAAAGGAATATTCACCAGTAAATATTTTAGTGATTTTTGAGTGCCAAAATACTTTCTTGAAAAATATAATACACTTGGAATAGGTCTTGGACTAATAATTTTTGTTGGTCGCAATCCATCCCATGACCCCATTTGACGGAGACCTCCTTTATCAATTTTTAAATGTATCCTTCTTGCCTCAGGATTAGAAATAGATAAAAATCCAGTTTGGTAGGCCCTCAACCCAAACTCTGCGTCTCCCATTCTCATACCCTCAAACTGCTCATCAAATAAACCACACGATTTAAATACTTTACGGTACAACATGGCATTCCCCGTATCAAACTGGTCTGCCAAACGATAATATGAATAATTTTCTGGAACTTTTGCGCCTTTTATAGACACAGAAACACCCGCAGAAATATTGGCATCATAATAATCTAAACATTGTAAGTGCTTAGTAATCCAATTTTGGTCCAATCGAGAATCATCATCTAATAAGGCAATAATTGTTTCATCTGATTCTATAATTGCTTTATTCCTTGCCCTCCATAATTTTGGTTCCTCTTGCCTTATTACTTTTATGTTTAAATCATACTTATCATAGAAATTAACCTGAAACGGTGTAGACTGATCAATAACGGTAATTGAGAAAAATTTATAGTCTTGATTTTCCAAGTCTCTAAGTACATTATGTAAAGAATCATAGCGATTATAAGTAGGTATAACTACTCTTATTAGAATTTCCTTTTTTATTAAACCAAGCCCATGGTTTTGTTTTATTGATTTATTACACATAAAACTAGAGAATAAAGGTTTACGTTTTATTTTTATTGTTTTAATAAATGAGGAACAAGTACTTATTGGATTTTTGAAAGAAAAAATACAGTATAAGAAATATATAAAACTCCATATAGAATTGAAGTTTTTCCGTATAAATCTAAATTCATCTATAATCTCAGGTTTTTGATCTATGCCATCAGAAAATAATTGATTTTCATTATTATCATTGTAGATCCATCCTTTCATAATCATCAAAAAACTGAGTTCAAGCCTTGCACTATTATCTGATTTATATTTTTTATCAAGATCTTTTAATAAAGCCAATTCATCAGGATTCGGCCAATTAAACTTATCTTTTACAGGTAAATGGAAATACCAAAGCGGTTTAATAAGATTTAAAGCATGAAAAGTGGATTTAGATTTAATATTTGGCCTATTACACTAGTTGGAATATTTATGTTGAACTATTATAATCGAGAAAATATCCATTTTGGCTGCAGTATTTCTTCCCAAAGTTTTCTATTATTTAATTGCATCTTTTGAAAATTTGAATCTGATATCTTTGAATGAAAATCTATTAAAATATCTATAGCTTGGGCCTTTTTATTCCAATCAATCCATACTACATGTTTTTTCCAATTTATGTAATCCATGAAAGGTAAGACACAATCTGTATCAATAAATATAGGAATTCTACCCATCATTAATGTTTCATATAATCTTATAGAAAAGTTACCAGTCCCTCGCAAACAAAATATATAATCTGAATTTCTAATATTATCATAGAATTCTATAGTTGAAATATTCTGATTATGGAAATCGCTTGCACCAGCTCTATATTTTCTTCTATAGATAAATTCTGTATCAATATCCTTTGAAATTTCAAAGTTTTTTAGTAGCTGATAACGTTCAAATGCTGATTGAAAGTATGGTTCATAATCTAATCTGCTTGGATTTTCAATGAATCGTTTAATATTTACTTTTAGGTAATTCAAAATTTGATGAATCCGAATTAGAGGATTATTTGTTGCATGACCACAAAACCCAACTTTTGGTTTGTCTTTTTTGGACCTGATTAATATATCAGTGGATTTATAATACCTTTTATGGTAATCAGATAATGAAGCAGGAAATCCTTGGTTTTTACTGCTTAGCCTAGATTTAAACCCACCCATTCTAAAATAAGTGATATTCTTGAAATCTGGATATACCGTACCATAATCACCAGTAATGAACCCATAACCTTTTATATTATTACTTTCACAAAATCCGTTATATTTTTCCAATAAACCAATATGACCATTCTCAAAATAATAATTAATTGGATAGGGTATTAATAATACATCTGCATTTTCTACTTTTTCAACTAATGATGTTTTATTGATATCAAGTTCCCATTCATCAAACTTATTACCCTTTTTTACCCAAACACCATTATTGTAAAATGGCCTTGTGAGTACGAATATAGATTTCTTATCTAGTTTAACAGTATGGTCATTTGGTATGAAATAATTCAATATCTATTGTGTTATAATTTCTTTTAAAGTAAGATTTTAATATGCCATTTTTTAATTGAAAAATTTAAAAAATGCCTTTTTTTGCTCAATCAGATTAAAATATTTTTTTACTCTATTCTGCGCCTGTTCTTGAATATCTTTTTTGATAGAATAATCATAATTAAGAACTTCTTTAATCTGCTTTGCTAATAATTCTGGTTCTCTTTTTGGTACCACCCACCCAGTGCGCCCATCAATTACATTTTCAGATAGTCCTTCTGCATTTGAGACTATTGTTAATAAACCCATTGCCTGTGCCTCTAGTACAGAGTTACAAAATCCTTCTTGGATACTATATTGAATATATATATCGGCATTATTATAATAATCTATCGTATTATGGTGAGGTACAGAACCCAATAAAGTGACATCCTCATCTAATCCAAACTGATTAATTGAAAAAATCAACCTTTCTCTTTCTACGCCTTCCCCAATTACAATATAGTTAAAATCAATATTTTCTTCTTTTAAAATAGCAAGTGCTCTAATGGTATGGTCTATACCCTTCTTCCAATGTAATCTAGCTATAGTTAGAAAATTAATTTTATGGCTGTTATTTTTATTTTTTTTCTTTGGCCTAAAATAATTTGTATTGATTGCAGGGTTTATTATGACACATTCAATATTACTTGGTAGCCCTTGGTTCTTAGCTGATTGCAATAAATCTTTTGAGATTGAGTGAATTTTATCAACTTTATTCCATAAACCTTTATAACAAGATGGATTAATTATCGGGAAAATACATATATCATATCCTCTAAAACTAACTCCCATTTTAGCTCCAATTGCCTTTGCAACATTCTCTCTTCTTATTGCATTTGTTGTAAAACCAAAATGAAGCCAAGTAAGCTTTTGCTTTAAGATATTGCTATTTAAATAAAGATTTTTCCAACGCTCAATAAAATAAACTCCTTCGCTTTTTTCAATCTTAAGAAATTGGATAAAAATTATTGGACATTGAAAAAAAAGAATTATGTATGATATAATCATTCTTGGTAGTAAGAAAAATATATTTTTGTTAATCTTAGGATTAAGGATTACTTTGCATTTTAAATTTTTTTGATTCTTATTTGTAAATACAATTACCTCATATCCTAATTCTTGTAAAATTTTAATCTTTGATATAAAGAATGTTTCTGATACTCTAGAAGTATTTTGAAGGACTAATCCTATAGTGGTCATTTTATACAGATAAATGCGACTTCGGATGGTTTGATTGCATACATTTCTCCACTATTCTTATACAGACTATACTTAGTTACCTTCATAAAATTTGGTTTCAAAATATTTAATATATCTAATCCATAATCGCGGTAGTGACCATTAAAGTTTAAATGTGAAAATACTTTAGTATAATTTCGTCTCCAATCGCCAGGGACTGTTATAATAGCAATACCACCGGGTTTTAATACTCTAGACATTTCGGCGACTGCTTTTTTATCATCTTGGACATGTTCTAAAACATGATTGCTCAGTAAAACATCAAATGTTGAAGTTTGAAAGTTTAAATTTTGAACATCCTCTTTTGGAAAATCTACATTTTCCATTTTAAAATCTGTTGTATAATATTCATGATCTTTATGCTGACGAATTTCATATTCTAATAGAGGCTCTGGAGCAAAATGAAGAATTTTTTTCCCTACTTGAATGTTTAAATATCTCCGATATATAAAGATTAACCCGCGATGCCTTGAGCGGCTGTCACAGCAAGGGCAAGCTGAGTTCCATGAAATCCCAAAAGAATTACTTTTATGTAAAAATGATGACGAAGAATAGTTGCATAATGAGCAATGTAGATTTCTTTCATTGCGGATAATATTTTTTTCATTCAATATGTTCAATATTTCTGAGACTAAATAGTTTCCTAAGCCTTTCCATTCCCCATTAAATAAGAACTTACAACTTTTTTTTACGAGTTTTTTTATTGATGCAGTTTTATTTTTTAATTGGTTTGATAATATCATCAAATATATCAGCAATTATAAAAATTTATCATTTTTCTACTTTGTAAAACCAAGTCATGATCTTTTTCGATGTTCTGCCTCCCATTATTAACAATATATTTTATTTGGTTAGATTCAGTATGAATAAGTTGAATAATTTTAGTTATGAGATCTTTATAATCTCTATTTTTATATAAAAAACCATTATAATTATGTGAAATAATATCTTTCATTCCTCCACAATCACTACTAATAACAGGCAAACCAATGGCCATAGCTTCTAAAGCCACATTTGCAATACCCTCTTCTATACTTGGCAATAGCAGACAATCAGATTTTCTCATATTTTCGTAGACTTCAGGCTGAGAACAATTATTTATAATATTTACGTGTTCATTGATTGAGAGGTCCTCTATTTGATATAATATTTCTTCATTGGGAAGATTATTTGATATAATCGTATAATAAACATTATAATCATGCTCTAATAAGTATTTTATAGCCATGAGAGAATATTCATATCCTTTTATCCAGTGAAATCTTCCAACAGAAATGAAATTTAATTCATCTGTTAACTCCCAATTATTTTTAACATAAGGTTTAATATTTTCATAATTGATAGCCGAATAAATAACTTTTATATCTTCTTTTTTTGCACCATATCGCATTGCAATATTTTTTAGTGTTTTTGATACAGCATGGAATTTATCTACTCTAGGAAATAAAGATTTATAATCTTTAGCTAAATTTTCATCTGCAAGTGGACTACATGTAATATGGGTACCTCGAAGACTTAAAAATATTCTGATATTAAATAGTTGTTTCAAAAAAAACCATTGATTCAAAGATTTTGCCCACTGGATATGAAAAATATCTGGCAAATTATTCACAACAGGTAAAACCATACCCCACCAATCAAGATTACCATAAAAACTTTTTTTTGCAATTAAACTATAATAACGAATTAATTTAATTAATCTAATAGGATTTTTAAAAAATAGTTGAGCAATTTGTATCAAAACAAAACATACCAAATAATATCGATTCTGGGGTGTGGGGAAAAGATTAATATTTTTTTGAGAATAATAAGTAGAAGACAAATTTCTTCCAAAAACCTGAACTTCTATATCTTGGTCTGCTAGACCACTTATTAAATTTTCAATAAATACTGTTGATGGGATAGAACCAGAATAAATCGCAACCTTCATTTATTTTGTAGATTTTTTGTTGTCCATACCGCTAGAGTAAGAAGCATACTCACTGGATGACTGTATTTAACTGAATTATGTTTTTTGAATTTTTGATAATAATCTTCCACAATATCTTTGGGTACTATTTGATACAAGGTTGGTGATTCAAAAAGCCACTTTTTTAGATTTTTATCATTTTTTTCTCCAATGAATTGTAATTCCCAATTTCGTTGTATAATGGGTGCTTTACGTAAAACCTTCTCTTGAAATATTCTTTTTATGTATCGGTATCCTCTTCTTGGTAGATAGCTTCCATTAAACTTATGATAATCGTATAAATTAAGATCGTAATTTTGCCATGGAATCATGGCTAACTCTGGTGCTTTTTGTTTAATATAATTAATCTGAATTTTCCTATTCGATAAATGGAATTCAGGAATAGCACAAATAAAATCCCGCATTTTGCTATCATGATATGGTGCATAGACTGGTTTATAATCCGAAAATATCTTCATATTTACATTTGTCCAATTTTTTACATAGTGTATAGCTTTAAAAGCACGTATACAACTGGAGGGATTATCTATTTCTATATTATATAGCTTATTTCTAATATTATCATTCAATGATTGTTCAAAACTTCCATTAAGATTCCAATATTGCCAAAGTGCATTGGCGATTTCCTTACCACCTGGTTTAACAATCAAATCCACAACTTTATTTACTTGTCCATCAATATTAGAATTTTTTGGTATTTCAAAACTATCAAATAATAAATCACCCATAGAACCTGATAGTATACAATCACCAAGATTAGAAATTTGTTTCATTACAGCCATTTGCCTAGGATGAGTGAACTCTACTCTACAATTATTAATATTTGATATTTCTTCTATATTATTCCATAGATATCCTTTCGGAATTGTAAATGAATAAAATTCCCATCCGTATATTTCTGCTATTTTTCTTGCATATTCTGTTTCTTTTACGCCCCCCTCAAATTCATAAGAATAAGCTTTTACATTATTATTTTCCCTTAATACTACTGCTAAAGTTCTTGAATCAAGTCCTCCAGATAATGGTAATATGATGCTCTCACCCTTTGTATTATCTTCAACTAGCGATGTAAGTAAACTACTGAAATTCTCAATGGCCTGATCCAATGTGATGTCACGTGGTGAATAGTGCCATTTTTTATTCACCCTTTTCAGGGTACTATCATCTTTATCTCTAAGAAAAAAATTTTCATTATCAAAGAAAAAACCAGTTGAAAACCAATTGCAAATAGCATGGTAATCTATTTTTTTTGTATTAAACATTATATTCTATAAAGTCTCTAATCCTTATAAAAATAGTATTTAGAATTGATATCTTATTTGAGGAAAGATGTCCAAATTATATTGATTAGCATTAAACTCGTGATATTGCAATATTCTATATAGATCATGTTTATAATGCTATTATGATTTATTATTTTTCCGCCATATCTTAAATCTTGATTTGATAAATGATGATAATCGCAGAACATAAACTATCAAACCTAAAATTGGCATTATAATTCCATCTAAGTTTGGACCATACATTATATTTAAATGAAAGGTACCAAATTCTCTATGGCCATGACCTTCATTATAGTCAATTCTTTTTAAACAAGAAAAGATTGAAAAAATATAACTAATGAACCTTTCACTCTTAATAGAACTGTCAGAGCCTGAAATTATTATTGATTGAAATTTTTGTGTTTTAAATATTTTCCAAATAAGATAAGGAGTATCCCTTAGTACATTACTAGGCCAAAAATAATAAATATCAGCTTCTGGTAAATTATCCACCCTATAATCAGATACTCTAACATCTAATTCCCTTTTAATGGCAATTGCCAATCGATCGGTATTTAGATCTATACCTATAACCTCTTTTGCAAACCTTTGCATTAGTAACATATTATCACCTTCAGCACAACCAAGTTCACAAACTATCTTATTATTAATTATACCAGATATTTTATCGGAAACAATTGCTGGTGTCCTTCGGGGAGGTAGTGTTACTAATTCTAAATTTTTATATATATTCTTCAAGTCAGTAAAATATTTTTAAATAACGAATTCTCAGGTATGCTTAGACCATTTTTCCCATATAAAATCATAAGAGTATATTAAATGATGTGTTTTTTTAAGTCTTTGCTGTAATTCATTTCGGAGTAGTTTTGACTTTTTCATTGTTGGATACCACTCATGAAATTGCACCTCAAGTGATTGTATTTTTTCTATGATATTTGAATCAATAATTGCATCTAACAATTCATACTCTCCTCCTTCTATATTAACATGAAATAAATCTATATTTTTATTTTTAATCTCAAGAATTTGTCTTATGTCTCTAATATCTATTATTTCATCTGAATCTTCTATGTGAGTTAATGCAGTTGTTTGTATACCTCTTAATCTTACTCCGATATTCTTTTTATTTTTACCAAGACCATAATTGTATGCTATGATTTTATTATAATTTTTTATTCTATCTTCTAATACTAAAAAATGTTTCTTAACTGGTTCATAAGCATAAATATTGCATTTATATTTATTGGAAATTTTTTTGCTCCAATTACCATGATAAGCTCCTACATCAATTACTAAGCTATCTTGAGATAGTTCATGATCAAATAATAAATGTTCTGCATTATCTTTAAACCAATAAAATATTGATTCGTTATAATAGAACATACTAGCAACATTTCTTCTATATTTACTGTTTATGACACCAGGATAGAGTAATCTTAAAAAACTAAACTTATAAAATCTGGGATTGGTTAACCTTATTTTTAGCTTATACAGTATAGAATGGAGATATTTTAGATAATTTTTTAGTATGTAGAATATTCCTATAAAGTATCTCAGAGTTACCAACCACTCTTTATAACATCGCAAATCATATCCACATCATCTAATGACACTTTTGAATGGAGTGGTAATACTAGATAATTATCCTCAATGTCATCCATATTAGGGAGTTGGCCTTCTCTATAATTAGAAAATATAGTATATCTATCATTCCTATAGTGCACTTGACTAGATTCAATTCTATTCTCTTTCAATTTTTTCTCTAAGCCTGACCTATTTTCTATTAGGATGGTACATAACCATGATGCATGATAATACTTATTATTACCATCATTAATCATTTTTACACCTGAAATTTTTTTAATCCTTTCAATATATCTTGAAAATAATTTTCTTCTATGGTCTAATTGTCCTTTGTATGATTCAAGTCCACATATACCCATGACTGCTGCGATATCATTCATCTGATATTTATAACCAATTTCGGTTATATCATTTTCCCACAACCCTTTCTGTTTTTTCTCTCTATCTATACCGAACCATCTTATTCTTTTTGCCTTACTTGCAAGCTGACGGTCATTTAATACTAGCATACCTCCATCACCAGTCGTAATAGTTTTTATAGCCTGGAAAGAAAAACAGGAATATTCTGTCAAATCTGCAATATCTATATTATTGTATTTAGCACCTAGGGCATGAGCAGAGTCCTGTATAATAGGGATATTATATTCTTTAGAGATTTTCATTAATGAAGACATATCGCAAGGTAACCCGCCATAATGTACACAAACAATTGCCTTAGTTTTCTCATTAATGAGTTCTCTGACATGGTCAACATTGATATTTAGTGTTTTTTTATCAACATCTGCGAACCTGATTTTTATACCCATATAAAGCAACGGTATATTTGTAGCCGTACATGTAAATACAGGAGTAATAACTTCGTCTCCTGGTTTTAGACCTGCGCAGACATAAGAAAGATGTAAAGCATCCGTACCCGATCCTACTGCAATACAATCTGAACTATTAGTAAACATATTTTTAAACTTCTTTTCGAATTCATCAACTTTTGGTCCTTGGCCTATCCATCTAGTACTTAAAACATCTGAAACTCTTTTTGATGCATTTTCTGGAATAAATGGATGGAATAAAACAATATTATTCATATTATTTTTAGTTCTTTATTAATTCTTTTTAATATTCTTTTTTTGTCAGGATCTAATAGCAATATATTAACCAAAAATATTTTGATTCTTGATAAAAAACGATAATTCCCCAATTCACGATATAATTGTGTGGCAAGTGCATATTTATAATCTTTCTTAGTTATAATATTTGGAAACTCATCATAAAAATCTTTCAATAATCTTCTAGCTGTTGAACTGACTAAAATCGTTTTAGTGGTAAGAGAAGATCTATTTGGTCTTCTATCTTGTACCACAAAAGTCTTTTGAATACCTTTGATTTTTGATATTAAACTAAATCTTAAAATATAATCCCAATCCATCGATAGACTGGGATATTTAATTGAAAATTGTAGGTTGTTATCAAAATGGACACTCTTCCTTACCATCATACAGGTTTGTGCCACTTTTATTTGTTCAAGAAAATTCAATAAAAACATTTCCCTTCCAATAGGATACTCAAAACCTTTTGCTATAATACCTGGAAACTTATAGGTCACTTTTTCACCATCCCAAAACTCAGAAATTCCTGATACAAGTCCGTAGTCCTGATTTTCATTAAGGAATGAAACACATGTCTCCAAAAAATAAGGTTTGTATAGATCGTCCTGTTCAATGGTACAAAAATAATGTGATTCTTTATTTGAAAATGATAATAATCGATTTAAAGTACCACCTAAACCAATATTCTGCTCGTTTTTATAGAATTTGATCCTTTTATCATTAATTATTGGAAGCTTTAGAGTTTGTGTAGACCCATCATCGCAAATTAATAATTCAAAATTTTCGTAAGTTTGAGATAGAATGCTATTAATTGTAGGCCTAAGATTTTGATAATTATAAACTGGTAGTAATACAGATATATATGGGTGATATAAACCCATTATTATTTTGGATTATTTATTTGATAATAATTTTTCATATATCTTTTCATGTTTTCTAGCTTCAACACCAATATTATAATTTTTTCTAACATGGGATAATAAAGAACTATTTATTTTAAATGAATTATTATTGATCAATTTAAATATTTTTTTTGAGAGCTCTGTAGAATCCCCTGGCTGGAAAAGATTAAAAGGAAAATTATTTAAGACATCTCTTATACCTGGGACATCACTTGCGATGACATCTAATCCACTTGCCAATGCTTCCAATAAAGCCACGGGGCATCCTTCCCTACGTCCTTTATCTATAGTTGGTAAAACAAAAATGTTTGCGATTGAATAATAGTCAACTACATTATAAACTTTACCAGTAAAATGGATATTTGATAAATGTTGAACTTTTTTTTGCAAAAATTCACCATAGCTATTTTCTTTCTCACCCACAATGAAAAGATGAAAATTATCTATCTTATTTAATAATGATTTAAATGCATATAATAAAGTTTCAATACCCTTCACTGGATGTAGGTTAGCCACGCAAACTATAATTTTTTCGTTCTCTTTAATATTATATTTCTTTAATAATCTATTATTCTTTTCTCTTGGCTTAAATTCATCAATATCAACCCCTCTTGGCACTAAAGATACTTTCTTTGATTTCGGGAAAAATTCCTTAAACATATCTGTATTTTGTGCGAGAATATGTTTAGCAAATAGAGTTCTTAATTTCCAACCATTTTTAGAATATCCTCCCCAATTCATATTTTTCTTCGTGTATACCCATGGAATTCTAGCAAACTTAGCAGCCAAAGCTTCTGAATAATCAGCACCATAATGAAAAGAATGGATTACATCTACACCAAGTTTCTTGAAAAACTTTGCTAATTTTAGGCACTTAAACACTCCTTCTACCCTTGGTATCATATTATGAGTGGTTTGATGTATATAAACTGGAATATTGGATTGGTTCACAACTTTAAAAAATTTTCCTCTGTCATGACTACAACATATTATTGGCGTAAACTTTTTCTTATCCAAAGTTTTTGCGACATTTAATAAAGCCTTACCGCTACCTGCTGTATCAAAGTTTGGTATTGTATATAATACTTTTATCATTGCTTAAATAATTGCTCTACTATGCTTATTCCAAATCGCCAAACTATACAATGTAAACAGAGGCCATTTATAATCTTTATTACCTGATAAATGAAAATTTAACATTTGCTCCATTAATCTTCTATCTATGCCAAAAGAATGACAAAACTTCTTTTCAAGAAGAGTTTCATAAAATGGTTCCTTAAATTCTTTCCTAATCCATGATGAAAGTGGAATAGAGAATCCTTTTTTTACCTTCTCAGGTTGGATATCTGGAAATTCATTTTGTAACAAATTATACAATATTTTTTTTCTTTTTTTATCAGGCTGATGTACACCCACTCCCATTTTAATAACATTCTCTACCATTGTCTTTTTTAAAAAAGGAACCCTGACCTCTAAACTATTAGACATAGATGCTCTATCAACTTTGGCAAGTGTCTTTTGAAGCATGCCATAGAATTCTGCACGTCGAATTAAATGAAAAAGTTCATCAATAGATTTTGGATTATTATAATGATAGGTATTGTAGGCATTAGGTAAAGAAATATTTACAAAGTCTGGAATTAATTTATCTAATAGGCTTACTGGAAAACGACTTTGAAGGCCAAAATGAGCGTCACCAGGTGTTTTAGATAAAGCACAACTATTTATGTATTTATCATTGAAAACTAATCTATCTAAACCTCTAATAAAATATCTGAAATGATAAGGCCAAAACCAAAGCCAGTGATTTTTTGATATAGATCTAAAACGATCATATCCAAAAAATAATTCATCAGCTCCATCACCTGACAATACCACTGATACGCTCTCACTAGCTAATCTGCTAACCTCCCAAGTAGGGATAATAGAAAAATCACCAATTGGTTCGCCAGCTGAATAAATTGATTTATTTAAAGCCTCAATAGAATTAACTGCATTCATTTCTACAGAATGATGTATTGTATTCAATGAATCTGCATATTTCTTGGATAGATAAGATTCGTCATGGATTGGACTATCTGAGCCAATGGAAAATGTTTTAAAATTTTCAGAATTAGCATAAGATGATATTAAGGGTGAATCAACACCCCCAGATAAAAAGGCACCTACTGGGACATCTGAAATAAGCTCCGCTTTTACTGAGTTAATTAGTTCTTCTTTTACAATTTGAAGAGCATCTTTATCATTCATTTTTGCTTGTGCGTAATCTGGAAAGTCCCAATAAATAGAAGATTTCTTTTTGCCATTTTTATCAAATTTGAGAATTTGGCCTGGTGACACTGAATAGGTATTTCTTAATAACCCAAAGGGTGGTGGAATAAAATGTTGTGTGATATAAAGTCTTAGAACTTCCTGATTTATAGGCTCATTACAAAAGAAAGGGTGCCTAGATATTTGATTATACTGACTGGCAAAAACAATTGAACTTCCATTAAAACCATAAAATAATGGCTTTATACCTGCAAAATCTCTTACAAGAGAAAGACTATTCTTAACAGAATCCCAAATTCCAATAGAAAACATGCCATCTAATTTTTCAATGGTCTTATATATGCCCCATTCGTCAATACAAGCTACAAGTGTCGCAGTATCACCATGGCTCTTTAAATCACTTCCTCTATTAGATAACTTATTTCTTAGTTTAGTATGGTTATATATCTCACCATTAAAAATAATAAGGTAACGCCCTGATGGACTCCACATAGGTTGTGTAGCATTTTCACTAAGATCCAGTATGGCAAGACGATTAAAAGCGAAACGTATTCTATCTCCTACAACCTCAATACGAGTTTGATCAGGCCCACGAGGCTTTGAGAGCTTTAAAAGGTTTTTAAAGCTCTCAGAGTCAGAAAGGTTCCCATTAAAATTTATTTCACCAAGGAATCCACACATTATAAAAACTGAGGTAGTTTAAAAAAATAATTTGAGTAATAATATTATTAATAAAAGATGATTTAAATATTGTAAATGGAAATAAAATCAATTGACATTTTGGTTCAAAGTGTGAATTTTAAAAAATTGTAATTAATCCAATGTAAAACTCTGATTATTATACCAATTCTCTAAAGTGAATAATGTCCAAAGTAATTTCCTGTTGTTACGTTTTTTTGAAAGATGCTCTTTCATCAGCCTAACAGTATATTTTTTGTCAAATATAGAATTAATAAATGAGTCTGGTTTTCTAACAATTTCTTCCATAGGGCTTTTTAGGGATGTCAATAGCCAATCTGCTACAGGTATACCAAATCCTTTTTTGCTTCGATTAACTATACTTTTTGGTAGGTATTTTTCTCCAAGGGCTTTTAAGAGGTATTTAGAATTAATCGATGGATATTTCAACTTTTTAGGTACTGAAGCCATAAACTCAACTATATTATGATCAAGATATGGGACTCTGACCTCTAGAGAATTAGCCATGCTAGCCCTGTCAACTTTTACGAGCATATCATCTTGGAGATAAAATTGAAAATCTTGATATAAATGTTTCTCCCAATCATTCTGATCAAAATCATTAGATGAAGATTCTTCCAAAATATTTTCAAGATTATCATAATTATTTATTTGGTCATTAAACTCTTTTGTAAAGTTTATATTTTTTTCCATTCTATCAAAAGACCCTAACCAATATTGGTGCCTAAGATTAGGGCTATATCCAAGTCCTTTACAAAATTGACTAAATTTAAAATCCAAACTCATGTTATTGAATTTTACAGGTAAACGCTTTGATAAATAGCGAAGAATACTATATGCCCTAATTGGTATATAATTAACTATTTTATGGGCTAAATACATAGGATAACCAGCAAATACTTCATCTCCACCATCACCACTTAATGCAACCGTAACCCGTTCTTTTGTAAAATGAGATAATAAAAATGTTGGCAAAAGGGATGCATCGGCAAAAGGTTCATCCATCATAGACCATATAGATGGTAAAATCTCGATCATTTTGCTACTAGTGAATACTTCGTTATAATGATCAGTATCAAGGTAAGTTGAAACAATATTAGCATATTCACTTTCATTAAAAGTTTCATTTTCAAATGATATATTGAATGTTTTCAATCTACCATCTGAAACTCTAGACAAATAATAGGTTATCAAGCTTGAGTCTAATCCTCCGCTTAAAAAGGAACCTAGAGGTACATCACTCAGAGTTCTCATATCTACAGAATTTGTAATTAGTGAATCTAACTTTTCAATATATTCATCTTCTGAATTCAATTTTACCTTAGGGTGATAAGAAAATTGATACCACTTCTTTTTTTGTAAAACATTGTCTGCAAGAATTAGATAATGCCCTTGTTCAAGTTTTTTTATTTCTTTATATATTGTCATAGGAGCTGGAACAAATTCCATAGATAGGAAAAGATCAATTGAATTAGCAGAAATTGTCGGGTTTACATTAGGATGCTTTAGAAGGCCTTTTAGTTCAGATGCAAAAATAAATTCATCCCCTTTCCAAAAATAGTAAACTGGTTTTATACCAAAACGATCACGTCCAATAAATAACTCTCTTTTTTTAATATCATAAATAGCAAAAGCAAACATTCCATTTAAATCGTCAAGACATTTTGCACCTTTATATTCATAAAGATTAACAATTAGTTCTGTATCCGTATCTGTATCAAACCTGTAGCCTATATTTTTTAATGCTTTTTTTAATGCTTTGTAATTATAGATCTCACCATTATGCACAATAACAAATCTACCGTTATTGCTGTAAATCGGTTGGTTACCGTTTTTAATATCTATTATACTTAATCGTTCAATCCCCATAGCTAAAGTTTCATCTATATAGCTATCAGATTGATCTGGCCCGCGATGTGATAACTCATTACCCATCATCTTAAGAATATCTTTGCTGAAAAAGTTCTTACTTTTTATTGTAAAACCATATATACCACACATAAAATTATTTTTACTCTAACCTATTGAATGCAACTTAAACTAGTCATTATGAAAAAATGAGACATTATGTTTGTGCTTAGCATGACTTGATTATGAATAATTATTATTGCTTTATGCGATATGATTTCTTATCCTGAGATTCAAAATAGGTTCGCATCAGGATTTCGGCAATAAAGCCCATAAATAGACTAAGCATACCCGTCATTACAAAAATAACAATTAATTGAGGCAATGGAGTCTGTATAAATGAATCGTCATGCCAGTACTTATAATAAATCATTAATAAAAAGGAAATAATAGATAGCCCAAAGTTGATAAGCGCAAAACCACCAAATAAATGAATTGGATTAACAAATTGTTTCTCCATGAATTTTAAAAATATTAAATCTACTATAACTGCTATAGTCTTTGATATTCCGTACTTAGATTTACCAAACCGACGTTTATGATGATTAACAGGAATCTCAGATACTCGACCTCCCTGCCATGATATATATATAGGAATAAATCTATGCATTTCTCCATAAAGATTTACATCTTCAAAAACTTCCCTTCTGTAAGCTTTAAGGGTGCAACCATAATCATGCAGATTAACGCCACAAATCTTTGAGATTATCCAATTAGCGATTTTTGACGGCAGTACTCTTGTAAAAAAGTTATCATGTCTTTTCTTTCGCCAGCCGCTTACCACATCATATCCTTCTTCTAGTTGCTTTAGTAGGAGTGGGATATCACTTGGGTCATTTTGCAAATCCGCATCCATTGTAATCAAAATATCACAAACTGCAGAATCAATACCTGCGGAAATCGCAGCTGTTTGCCCATAATTTCTTGCAAGACTTATTATCTTAAAATGACTATTATTAATTGTTTCTTTTTTAATTAATTCCATTGTGTTATCTGATGAACCATCATTAACAATTATTACTTCCAAAATCTCTTGTGATAAACGTTCTTTTAAATTATTTAGCTGATTGATCAAAGGTTTGATTGACTCTTCTTCATTATAAACAGGAATTACAACACATATTTTTATCATTCTAAACTCTTTTTAATTTTGCATGTAAAAGTTGCATTAAGAAACCAAGAGGTAAAAGGGAGCAAAACCACATGATATACTCCACCCATACTCTATATCTTGGGAATTCACCTCCATGTGCAGTAAGAACTGCCACAGTAAGACTTGCATATAGAATTAAACTTCCAGAAGGATATAATATATCTAGAGATTTACGTACCCAAAGAATATAAAAGGAAAATGTTATCATAAATAATAAAAATGGTCTGTAAAGTAATGAATATGTAGAATAATAAAGTTTTCTCATAATATTTGGCATTCCAGGAAAAGATTCATCGCCTGGACCAAAACTACGCTTTGTAAAAAATGAATGCCAATTCGAGATAGAGAAAAGAAATAGTTTCAATGGAGCAGTTTTAATGATTTGGATTGCAAAACTTTTATCATTTTGAATTTCCCAAGGAATAGAATTTTTAAAGTCTAAATAATTTGCTTGAGTATTCATTGTATATGACATTTCAATCTTAAAATTTTTTGCCTCATCCAACATACCGTTCTCTAGTATATAATTATATAGTACCGTACCCTTTCCATAATCAACCATTCCTGCTCTTAGGGCAGTCATATTTATACCATGTTCAATGGCATCAAGCAACTCAAATTTTAATTCAGGATTATTCTTCTTCTTGTAATTTTCCCAAAATTGATAAAATGAAAAATTGATTATTAAAATAAAAAATATTGATTTAACTACTATCCATGATGATTTAGTGGTCAAGAGGATGGAAAAAATGATAGGAAAGATAATAAATAAAGCTATAGGTTTTGTGACAACTGATAATCCACTAGACAACCCGATTAATACCAAGTAAGTATAGTTTATTTTATTGCTATCCATATTTCTTATATACTCTATTGTAAAAATCCATAAAAGTGTAGTCAATATTGCAAAAAGACTTTCAGCTAATAAATATGTTGAATAATAAATCAAACTTGGGTTTAGCCCTATTAACAATGTTAAGAAAAATGAAATTCCCTTTTTTAAAGGTATTTTTTGAAACAGGGAAAATATATATGTAGCTAATGTTGCATGCATGACTAATTGAATGATCAAAAATAATTTTTGCCAATTAGCTTCGTTAATTTCTAAGCACATTCTAATAAATAATGGGAAAAAAAATGGTCTTATTTCCGAAATATCACTTTGGAAATCTTTTGCTAAACGAATGTAACCGTAAGAATCTGGACTTAAGTTTGGAATTAAGTTAGGCTTCGACCAAATCGAAAATATTAGAATAATGAAAAATAAAACTAATGAGAGGTAAATATTTTTTTTATCAATAAATATATTATTAATCATAATTATTTTTTTATGAATTTAATTTTTCCAATTTTTTGAAAGTTTTCTATAAATACCGTACTGTCTTTCAGCTATTGAGTCGAGTGCATAATTTTTTTTAGCAAATTCTAATGCATTTTTTCCAATTGTTTTCCTTTTTGTTGAATCAGTATTTATTAGATTTAAAATGATATCTGCAAATTTTTGATAATCATTAACTGGCGCCAGAAAGCCTGTTTTTCCATCAATAATCATTTCTGGAATGCCCCCAATAGATGTTGAAACAATTGGCAAAGAAGCTGCCATCGCTTCTTTTATGGTTAGTGGCGAACCTTCAGAAACAGATGATTGTATGTATATATCCAAACCAGCTAAAAATTTAGGTATATCCTTTGGAAGAGTACTGCCGATTAACTCTACAGAATTTTCTAACTTTAATTCACAAATTAATTCATGGAGGCTTTGCTCTAATGGGCCAGTACCAGCAATCGACAATAACAGGTCTTTATTTGTTCGCTTTTTTACTATTCTAAAAATCTCAATAAGAGATTGATAGTCTTTTTGCCAAGTAAGTCTACCTATACTCCCTAATCGAATTCTATCTAAATTATGATTATTTCTATTCTCAATAGATTCAATAATTCTTGTCAAATCTGGAGAAGCTGGAATTATGGGTATTCGATTCCATTTCCTCATCATTTTTTGTTTTTGTTTTAAAAGATTTTTATTTAGTATATATTTTGAATCAGCGACTATAAATAGATTCCTATTAGAATAATAGTTAAAGGTTAAATCAAATATTATTTTATTTACATTATCAAATTGATATTCATTATGTATATGCCAAATAAAAGGTATATGCAATAACCGTGAAACAAATAATTGTGTGTTTAATAGGCTAGGTTCATCACAAATAATAATGGATGGGTTTATTGCTTTAATTTTTTGAAATAACTTTATTACAAAATATTGTTTTTTTATTTTTCTAATTAATTTCCATAATCTATAAGGACGTATACCATAATCTGATGGCATAATATTACAATTGTAACAATCTATACCATTTTCAATAAAGTTTTTTTTTAAAGCACCTTTATTACCATACAAACAGAGCACACTTCTAGAAATTTTGAAATTCTTATCATGTTTTGATAGGTCTAAAAGATATGTCTGTACTCCACCTATACCTAGAGTACCAATGATATGCAATATTTTCAAAAAGTGTTCAATTATATCAAATAATTCTACCTATTCTTCTAAGTAGGTATCGAAAAGAAGACATTTTTTCTTCTGTAAAAATGGTATCAAAAGACTTTATTGTTTTACCATATTTGATAGCCTCTCTAGCATATTTCGCAGCCTCCTTTCTATTACCAACTGATTTATAATATCTAGCTAATTTTTCATACACATTAAACAAAGCATTATTTTTACGTTCCAAGGAATTAAAAAACAGAGGATGCCTTTCTATAATTTTTTCTACTATAAATGGTCTAAGATAAATTTTATCTTGACCAATGCTATCAACTCTTCTTCTTCTTTTATAGATTACATTGTCTACATATACTCCTTTTACTTTTTGTTCATGAACATTCAACCAAAAATCCCAATCTGCATTTATATAAAAATCATTAAAAAAACCACCTATTTTATTAAAAAGTGATATTCTTATCGGACTTGCTGCATTAAATAAAGGACCTCTGCATAATGCCTCAACATCTTCTAGAGGATATTTTATTTCAGAATTAGCAGATGTGAAATACTCACAGTTTCCGTATATATATTCTGCATCCCTATTTTCTCTAATAGTGCATAATATAGATTCTATCGCATTATCAGGTAATAAATCATCTCCGTCTAATTGATAGTACCATTCCGTTTTGGATAATTCTATGGCTTTCGATCTAGTACCATATGGGCCCCTATTTGTTTTAAAACAGTATTTTTGAAATTTTGGATGGTTGAATTCATTAAAAATTTGTGATGTTTTTCGATCCGCACCACCATCAAGAATTAATATTCCTAACCAATCATCTACAGTTTGTGCTAAAATCGATTCTATAGCAGCTTTAAGATATTGATCACATTTAAAAGCAGTTATTCCTATGGATATACAGTTTTTAATTTTAGATGATTGATTTTTAATCATGAGAAAATATATATTAACAAATCAAATTATTAATTATCCAATAACTGATTATTTAAATACATATCTTGGAGCATCTTTTTATTTGCTCTATTATTCAATGGGAATTAATAGGTCTACTATATCTATATATTTAAGCGAATCAGATTTAATTAAAGATGTATCATTCAATATATCTACAAATGCAATCAAGTTTCTTTCTTGGCATATTTTATCTTTAGTAATCCACTTTTTGACATACTAATTACTGTAATACTTTATAAAAATAAGAAAATCCTTTTCAATTTAAAGGAAATCAACCTTCGATATATTTTTTTATAAATAGTTAATAAAAAAGATAATTCAGGAAAAATCACAGGTAGTTTACCTAAGTTTCTATTTTTGAATTCTTTTGTATTGTTTTTCTTTATACTACTATTAGAATAATAATAATTTGCATCTAAAAGATTTAAAGTATTCCCACCAATCACTTGCCGGTTTAATAACCCATCATTGCTACTAAGAACATCATTTTTAGATTCAAATCCTTTAAAATTGTAAGAATGATTTTGATGAATCGCAAAAATCCCATCTGATAAATCAATTAATGGGACTCTCATTCTTCTAGTCT
>MDSZ01107592.1_pt1 | contig 30218 bp, 33 predicted proteins | sample 811201 | NCBI WGS metagenome assembly MDSZ01 (sample SAMN05326647, study PRJNA326480) | marine metagenome | isolation source: seawater | place: Indian Ocean: North | collected 2010 | reverse complement strand
CTCAACAAATGCTTTAAATATATCATAATCATTATTATGATTTAAAACAGAAAGGTCTCTTACTATTCTTTCAGAAATAGACTCCACAACAACTCTTGACACAAAGAAGGCTCCCATAGAATATAACTTACTTTCTATATATTCTTTATTTACTGCAGAAAATGATGATTCGTCAACAGATACCTTTATTCTTACTATGGAATCTTTTACATCTATATCAGAAATTTTTTCTATAACTGTCTTATCAACATCAGATATTGCTGTTCCAACTAAGTTTACTGAAAAATCAACCAGCCTTCTTGATGGAACCTTTTTGAACAAAACTTTTTTATTCAAAGAGTCATAATCTATGAAGTACTTATCAATATTTGAATCCCCAAAGTTTACCTTATCCATAGATCCGGTATATATTGTCATAGGACTCTTTTTTCTTACTATTCTAAAGTTATGCTGATGACCCATGGCAACCATATCACAGTCAGAAAAAACTCTTGCGTCAGCCAAAATCTCTGAACCACCATAGTCATTGTATGACCCCTCGTAATAAAAATTGTGACCAACGGCTATTGTAGGGTTTGAGTTAGTTATACCATCCAGCATGGACTTCATGTGCTCATTATACTTTTCTGACGAATCTTCTGAGCTTCCTCCCCCATACATTCTTTTGTCTCTGTACGGGATTAAAACTATGTTCATCGAGTCGATTCCGTTGTCAACCTCTATAACCTCTGGCTCTAGAAGAATTCTTACATTCAAATAGTCATTAGATGCTAAAGATGTTATAGAGCTAGAAAAACTTGTTCCGGACTTTCTATAGTCATGATTACCCATTATAATCATAGTAGATACGCCCGCATTTGATAACCTCTTTATACAAGAATCAACTATACTCATATGTTCAGGAAGCGGGTTTCTTGAATCAAATAAGTCACCAGTTTGTATAAATACATCTATAGACTCCTCTATGCAGTAGTCTACGATTTTATTAAAACTATTTTCATAGTCACGCACCCTTGTGTTTACGCCATCTGGCATTTTTTTTCCCAAGCCAAATACAGCACCAAAGTGTGTGTCACCACATATAACAACTCTCATCTTGAACCATGCCTCTTTAAAAGCTCGCTCTTAATGCTAACTAATAATTTTTTTGATTTTTTAATATCATAAGAATCTATCTTTTCTATATAAAGATCTATTTTTTTAGAAAAAGAATTCATCCATTTTGAATCATATATAAACATATCATTATATTTTCTAATAAAAGAAGAAATTTCCATAAGAATTGAAAAATTACCTCTCTTTGCAACAACCCTGTCTGAAGATATATCTGACTCATCAACCATTGTTCTTAGGGAAGACATTGCTTCTGAAAATGATATATCATTTGATAGCATATAAAAATCAATTACGTTATAGCCAGCGTTGCAACCAAAGCAATAAAAGTTATTATCAGCACTATTAATATAACAAGAGCTAGTTCTTTCAGAACCATGCTTATGGTCTTTGCTTGGACACTTACATCGATAGTCGAAGTTTCCAGATGAAACTCTTTCAAGGTCTATAGAGCAACTCTCTGCGACCTCAACTATTGAAACATTTCTTAAAATATCTAGCTTTGAAACCATAATTATATTCTACCCAATACCTTATTTATACATGAATCCGTAACAATAGGCGTTCTAAATATGCTTGGTGAAAAGCTGTAAGCGTCCTTATAAAGGCCGGTTCCAGGATCTGTCATTTTTTCCGCTCCAGCCTGCTCTATTATAACCCTGCTATCAACAGCAGTAGATGTCCTTAGAGCAACTCTTGCGGGGAAAGACGCCTTTACCAAGCCAGAAACAACCTTTGATGACGGTCTTTGTGTTGCCATAACAATAAATATCCCTGCAGCCCTTCCTTTTTGTGCAATGGTGCAAACCATGCTCTCTATGCCCTTATCTTCAAAATAAATATCTGCCCACTCATCAATAATTGCAACACATGGGGCTATTGGCTTCGGACCAAATATTCCGGACTTATTTGCCAAATTATTATACTCATTAAAATTCGACAACCCTTTTGATGATATTGTTCGATATCTATCGTTCATCTCTTTAATTAAAGATGAACATATTATTCTAAAGTCATCAACAGAATATGATATCGATTTTATAGAGCTATGTTTTTTATATCTAGAAAACTCTACCATCTTTGGGTCACAAAGATATAAGGAAGAATTGTTATACATGCATGATAATATTATCGAATGCAAAAGCATGCTCTTTCCCGACCCAGGTATTCCTCCAATAAGCATGTTAGGCATCTTTGCCATATCCAAAAAAATCGGCTCCTCATCTGCCCCAACCCCTATTGTTATGGGGCAAGAAAAATTATCTACATTAAATGAATTGAGAAGTATTTCGGATATTGGCAATGACTTAATCTGCTTTTTTTGTGCAGATATTTTATATACACCATCAGATGTGCTAGCAAAACCTATTGGCTCCGAATAAGATTTAATCTGCATTCCAATGTCAACTAAAATATTATCCATCCTGCTTGCTCTACAGCCCAGCGACAACTTTATACTATATATATCTACATTTAGATTTTGCTCAACCAAAATATCATCACAGCCTATGCCATAAGAAGATAAGACTTTTAACATAAATGATTCTTTTGTATTTTTTTCAAAAAGACCAAAGTCTACCTGCATTAAACCTCCTATGATTTATTAATTTTATCTAAAATATATTTGGCAGAATCTCTTTTTCCTACCAAATAGGAGTATCTAGAGTCTAATAAAAAATTTAAACCTGAGCGCTTTGCTTGCTCTTCTATCTCTCTTATGCTCTCAGATAGCTCTGAGATATAATTCATAATTAGAGATTTAATTTCATCTTTCATTTTGACTTTTTAAGCCTTGAAATTTCCCTCTCAAGGTCTCTAACTCTTACTTCTAAATCTACCACGTTATCTTTTACTTTCAAGGTTGATCTCAAAGATAGTATTATTAATCCAAATATTCCCTCTCCAGGGTTTTCGCTATCTAACTCATCTGCGGCAACCATAAGTCTATTTAGTACAGAGACAACATTCTTGTTATAAGAAGAAGTCTGATTCTTTGTATGGGTCTTGTCTGCCAGAAGTTTTTTAAACGCGCCAAAAGCATTCTCTATCTTTGCCTTTGGATCATTTCTTTTTGACTTAATATATTTATTTCCAGGTGGTATGTTTATTTCATCAGACATTTTAAGTCCTCCTTAGTTATTAATAATAAATAAAATCCGCAATGCTTGTGCATATGCATAAACATTTGTATTCTTTCTAGTATAGAGTTATCTATAACAAAGAATGTTTTACATAACAAGTTTATAATATTTGATACCTTATTCCTATCTCTTTCTATATGATCAAATAGCTTACATGTATTGTCTAAAAAAGATATTAACTTATCATATTTTTCAGGCTCGACTTTTGATAGGTCTAGTATTGGATTTGCTACAGATTTGCAGTAATAAAAGCCATCGTCTATAACGGTAGAGCAAGTTATATTTCCATTACATGCTAAAACCAAATAAGCTTCCAAGCATCACCGCCATATTCAATATAGCGCTATGATCGCTACATACTAGTATACGAATTTTTTTTAAAAAATAGACAATATATTAAAAATATCTTGTAGAAACCTACCTGGATGATACTCTCGGAGAGGATACAAAGTCTTCAAAATCTGTTGATGTTTCTGTAATAACCTCTATAAACCAAACCCTGCTATCATAGGCAGGGTTTGTATCCACAAGCTGCGGTGATATCTGCATTACATAGATATGGTAATCCTCCCCGCTAATTGCTCCGAAGTGAGAAGTATTGAATTCGACCAAACCAAGAGTGTTATCGCCAGTCCCATCCCAACCAGGATTTGAGTTAAAGGTTGGGGCAGCAGACATAACATATGAGTTCCCCTCACCTCCCGCAAGATAAGTGTGCTCGCCACCTCTATAGTTTATCTTTGAAATCTTAAGCCTCCAGCCTATAGAGGTCCTAACATATGGATTTACAGTTGGGGGCTTGAAATCAAGATCCGTATGTAACACTATATTCTTTATAGACTCTCCCTTGTAAAGGGAGAATCTTACTGTTGCAAGTGGCCCCTCATTATCATCGAAACCTTGATATGGGAATACCAAGACAGGACATGATGGGTATGATGAAGATAGGTCGCCCCACGGTTTGACGTAGTCTGCGTAGGCATACCCATATATAGGGCTCATAAATGCTGAATTGAACCTCCAGTCTTGAACAGAATTGAGGGTAACATCTGAGTGAGGCCTGTATCTTTCAAAGGTTATAACCTGAGTCCTATCAACAGATGTTGATGGGGCAAGCTTGTTGTTGGATATAAATACATTTCCATCGGCATCAACACATAATGGATCTACAGAATTGCTACTTTCTAGATTCTCAAGCCTTAGCGGAGAAGAACCGGAGTCAGTACTTCCTACAATATGTGCGCCCATTCCTCCCAAAACATCTGGGCTATGAGTGTTGACACCCATCTGATAACTCTCATCGACAGAGCCTGTTCCTACAATAAATAGCTCGCTTCCCGATACGATGTTAGAATGAACTGATGCATCATTTCCCCAAACAAATGTTGATTCGCCAGTATTAATTCCAACACCAGCGCCGCCAACAAAAGAATTGTTTGCATTATCCATAACATTGCCATTCCCAAGAATGGTTGCATAATAACTATTATCTAACTTATTAGCCTTTCCACCCAATATAGATGCACACTCACTATCCTTAAGCTCATTTGACTCTCCACCCAAAATAGATGACTTAACTGAGTTCGTTATTAGGCTACCTGTACCTCCAACCAAAGAAGAGTGTGACGAATCAGATATATCATTAGAAAGTCCGCCCAGAATGGATGAATATGGTGATTCAGATATGCTGTTAGTTACCCCGCTTAAGATGAATGAAAATGAGGAATTCTCTATCGAAGAGCCTTGCCCGCTACCTACAGAAGAGTATACTGATTCAGATATGTTATTAGAAAATCCGCCCAGAATGGATGAATGTGATGATTCAGATATATCATTAGAATCTCCACCCAGAATGGATGAGTGTGGTGATTTTACTATAGAGCCTTTTTGGCCACCAGCTATAACAGAGAAATCAGAATCGGCGGCGACCTCACCCTCTGATCCGCTAAGTATTCCAGAATAATCAGATATAGTCTCATTGAAGTTTCCAAATACAGCACTGGCCATTCCAGATGCATTGGAGTTTACACCAATTGTAACAGAATACAAACCTCTATTTGCCTCATCCCAAAGCTTAGAGACTATAACTCCAGATGGCAATGCTGCCTCTCCCGCTATAACACCAGCCCTAAAGGCTGCTTTGTCTCTATCGAACAAAAATCTATTATCACCATCTTCTATTCCAGCATCGCCAGAACCTATATCATCCAAGCTTGATGACCCAAAGACAAAGTCTGTTCCTGTGACAGAATAATCTTCGGTCGTATGCATTATAAGATTATCCGTAGTGTCCTCGACGAATGCTCCGAACCCCATTGATGGAGTTATCATGCTCAAGTTTAGCTTATATTCACCATCTGTAGTTATGTATGGTATGGCATTTTCTTCAAGTGTATAGTAGTTTATATTTCTTGGAGTAATTGCATTATCACCAACATTCGGATTTGTAATCTGACCAGTTACATGATCAACCAAATGTATCTTTTGAGCATGTCCATCTGCATGTACACCGTCATGCACATGCCCAGCGACCAAAGGGTGGTTTGAGTCATATAGTGCAGACTCAGCCGTCCCATAAAGACCTCCATACCACATATTTGCAACATCAGAAGTAACTATTGTTGTTGCCGAAACATATTTTGTTAATCTTGTTGAGCTATCCATCTAAAGGTTCCTGCCAAACTTGTGTCCACTCAAGCCTTCCGACGACTCTAATGGGATATAGTTTATAATCGTGAACACCCCAGTTACCACCTGGAGTTTTAAAGTCGAGCTGTACCCTTGGGGTTATTATTCCATATCCAACTCCTGCAATCGGCTCAAAGGGCTCCCATCCATGGGAGCATATAAACATTCCAGGAGATCCATCCATGTAGTTTTGTCCATCTGCAATAACTTCAACCACTCCACCCGGATCATCCTGCATCCTAAACAACCCCCATATCTCCCCTGTAACACTTCTGGGGTTTGAAAATGATGGATGAGTCCATGTTGCAACCCATGTTAATTTCGCAGTAACAGTTGTGTTTATAGGAATAAGTATTGCTCTTCCAAAAAAATTAGTGCCATTAGACGCCGTACCGTCTTCTATAAACTCTGGATCGGCAGTCACAAAAGCTCTTCCAACCGGAGTAAGCCTTTGGCTTGTGTGGTCAATCATCACCAACGCAGCCCCATCTGTTGGGTCTGCAGGAGACCCATGTGGACCATGACTAATCTCTGTAGACACAACAATAACCGATGTTTGCCTTTGCCCCTTTGGACCATAGCCATCAACAAACTGGCCTCCTCCATGAGCTATTTGGTTATACATATGAGCATGAGCGTGTATTCCATGAGCAACAGAATTCATCGGAGCAGAACCAAACATCAATCCTGCAGATCCAGTTGGATCACCAGGGATGGCATAAGATTTGACATAACCCTCTATCAAATTTCCACGTCCACCGATTATAGTATTCATACTTCCTATCAAATGAGAATTTTGACCTGTAACCCCAACAATCTCTTTATCCCATACTAAGGTAAAATCTTTTATATCACCACCCATTCCGCCAGATATTGTAGAGCCATAGGAGTTTTTTATGTAATTAGCTCCGCCGCCAGCTATAGTGTTATATCCTAAATTTCTATTATATTCAGATTCAATGAAATTTGTACCGCCGCCAGAAATTACTTCGAAAGCATTGGGCTCCTTTCGAGATTCAAACACTTTGGCATACGCCTTCTTTGTTATCCTGCTTCCTGCGCCAGATGCTATAGCGCTATACCAACCATCAACATGGTTGTGCGTACCAGAGAGTACGCCGCACGAATATGCGGCACCAAAACCTGGCTTTGGAGTTACCCCATGTATTGTAGTTAGTCCATGTGGGTACTGCCCTCCAAGAATATTTGAGTGTCCTCCAGCTATAACATTGCTATCTACCCCTATCGCACCATTATCCCAGCTTGTATCAATAGTATTTCCATATCCACCAAATATCGAATTATACAGCCCTCTTGCAGGAATTCCATTTGAGTGTCCTGCGCCTATAACATTATAACTTGTTCCGCCATCACCAATGGTGTTGCTCAGACCTCCAAGTATGGCGTTCCAATCGGTTTCTGAGCCAATAGAATTCTCGCAACCTCCCGCAATAATTTGGCCCTGCCCAAATGCACCTATAAAGTTCTCTCTACCTCCTGATATCACCCCTGATGCAACCAAGTATCCGATCTTGTTTCTATCCCCTCCGGAGATTACGCTGGCAAAACAGCTTCCTTTATCCCCAAATGAAGATATATTGCCAACTATATTCCCTGTTCCTCCGGATATTGAAGAGTTAGATGATTCATCCTCGATTATATTCCCTGCCCCTCCAGATATATTAGAATTCTCTCCAAGTGCAGAATTATTAGTCCCACCAGATATGGTGGAGAACTGAGAGCTAGAATGGTTATTAAGCCCAGATAGAGCACCGCTATGATCTCCTTGAGCTAAATTATCCTCACCAAAAACAACTGTTGCCATACCTCTTTTTGACTCATCCCAATGATCACCCGTAGCAATACCTGCGCGGAAAGATCCGAGTGATCTATCAAACTGAATTCTATGAGTACCCTTGCTCGGCTCTGACGGATCAAACTCAAGAGAGTCTGAACCAAATAAGAAGTCCCACCCTGTGGAATCAAAATCATTATCTGTTGTTCTTATGTGATCTTCCTCGCTGTAGTCACCAGCGGGATTCTCCACCTCCTTGAATGCCCCAAGGTCAGACATCGATAAATCAATGTAATAATACTTTGTTCCATCATGCTCCTCCCAATGTGGTATTGCCTGACTAATGCTTGCTAAATCATATGCTCGCACATTTCTCTTTCTAACCGCCCTAGTTTCTGAATAAGGAACTATGGCGTCTCCGGCAAGATTATCATGCTTTAATTGGCTTGTTACATGATCAACCAAATTTACCTTTTGTGCGTGTCCGTCTGCGTGCTTGCCATCATGAACGTGTCCAGATACAATCGGATGGTCAGATGCGTACAAGGATGCGTCAGATGACCCATAGAGCCCTCCGTACCACATATTTGCAACATCAGAGGTTATTATGGTTGTTGTAGATACAAACCTTGTCAACCTATTTGAAGAATCTGAAGCCATCTGCCACCAATAAATTAATTAAAAAAGCTAATTCTTATTATGCTTTTCTTTTAGTATATTTTTAATAATATCGCTACTCTTAAATCTCAAAGATTTATAAGAATCAAGAAGCATCGGCTCCTGCGTCTTCGGGTTTCTTACAGGCCTAGGTGCATGCTCATATAGATAAAACTTTCCAAAACCAACAATAGATATGTCCTCTCCGTCACACAACTCTTCAGTTATTATGTCAAATAGTTTTTCAACAACCTGCAGTGATTCTTTTTGTGTCAAAAGCGTCTGCTTTGCTAATTTTTTTGATAACTCTTTTTTATTTATCATTTAAATACCGTTTTTATATTAAGCCTTCATCCTCATACTCATCTGCATACTTTTTAGACTCCTCTAAATCTTTATTTATATCAGACTCTCCGTTTAAATATTGCTTTATGAGTCTTCCAAACTCATCGTCGCCCATGTCACTAACATCTATACCATAGTTATTATAGAGATCTTTTATAGATTTCTTCAATTTATTTATAACCTTATCAGGTACTTTAGACATTTGTATTACCATATAATAAATTACAATATATTAGATGAATTATTAACTACAGACTCACATATTGATACGACCTGTTCTGCAGTCATCCTCTGTTTCATAGAGTTTATGCAATATGCGCACCATACAACATTTCCTGGAATATATCCGGCTCTATGATCTATTAAATCAATCGTCATCTTCATTGGGTCCATTAAGCTATCAGGATCTTTCTTAACTATATTCATTTCTAATCCAGAATAATAGCATCTTCCATTTTGACTTCTGAATATACTTAGTATATAATCTTTAGTTATTTCAAAAGGAATATCTCTCTTTTTTGCACGGGCACGCGCCTTTCTTAAAGCTTGTCCAAACATTATATTAGGATGGTCCATACATCTATCCCTCCATTTCTTTTTAAAAGAAACGCTCATAAGCAATACTCCTAAGAGTTCTTGTTGTCGCTGGGCATACTCTCATTCGCATCAGGTAATGGCTCTTTGTGTACATTTAACATGACCTTTACCCCTAACTTTGCTCCAGCGGCCTTGGATATTGCCCTCATAGCACTGGCTATCCTGCCTTTCCTGCCTATAAGCTTACCCGCATCTTCTTTTGCAACTTGTATTTGAAACAAAACACTTCCATCTTCCTGGTCAGACTGAAGTATTGATATTCTATCTGGATTATCAACTATAGAAGCAACAACAGTTTCTATCATATTTTTTAAAGAATTCATAATATCTACCTACTTAATGCATACCTGCGTCGGACCAGATTCGTCAGCCACAGGTATACTTATTGTTAACAGCCCCTCTCTCATATTAGAAGTGGCACTGGTTATATTAAAATTTGGACTTATATAGAAGCTTGTTTTAAAACTTCTTCTTGCTATACCCCTTGATATGACTCCCTTGCTCATACCAACCTGTTGCAAAGAGTTATCTCCTGCAGACTCAATATACAAGATGTTTCCTTCGTATGAAATCGATATATCTTTTTTTGAAAAACCAGCTAAAGCAAACTCTATATGAAACCCTTCTTTATCTGCCCACTGGTCATATTTTGGAAAGTTGCTTATGCTGAGTCTATTTGACTTAATAACATCTCTATAGAACTGATCGTCATTCAGCAGTTTGTCAAGTATTTTTCCCGGGAAGGAAAGCCGACCTGTAAAGCCCAAGTCCTTTACAAGATCATCAGTTAGATCATTACTCATCTTCTTCTCCATAATTCATCTCTATCATGTAACTTATATTGTTTATCAAACCAGTAATTGTGGCGAGGAAGTAGCTTAAAAAACTAATGACCCCTCCGTAATATATAGAATAAATAAAAGCATTTTCCATCGCAAGGTAGGACGTTACTGCACCTACCCAAAACCCAAGGCACATAGGACACTGAGCTAACTCACCAATAAGCTCTGATTTCGAGCCCAAAAACAATCTCGCTCTATCAAATAGAGAGGATGATGTTAGAATTATTGTTAGACCAACGCATCCCAATGTAAATATAAAAAGATTAATCATTATAATATCCAATAAAATATTTAACTATCAATAGTTGCTTTATACTTAAAAATATATTTTTATTCATTTTTTTTTGATATTCTAGGAAATTTTGATAATTAAATATTTGCAGTCAATAAAAATATATTGTCGCAATTGCCGCGCTCGGCGCGGCAACGCAAATGCTGGCTCTACTTAACTAAAGCGTTATATGAGCTAACAGTCGTAGGCCATATATCTTTTGCTATACTCAAACATGCTTTTGCCACAACTCGTATCTCATCCTGTGCTCCATCAGCCATCCTAAGATCTATAAACTTTAAAAGGTTTGATAGATTAACAGTTCCGTAATACTCTGTATACAAATTTTGAGGAAGAACCCCTCTTGCCTGCTCTCTGCAAACACCAGAATCTAAAAGCTTGTTAAACAGATCTAAAGATGCTTGGTTATGATCTCTTACTGCCTCTGATGCAAAGTATGATGGACCAAGTATTGACGGATTTATCAGGTCATCTGCATTGCTTGCCTGACGATTACTCTCATGCTGAGTTCTAAATAATTGTGGCTCATAGAACCTAATGTTTACATCAGTATATCTGCGAGAAATTTCATTATAACTCCAAGTTCTATGACGATGATGCTGGCTACGCACAAAGATAGGTACAGTAAACTTAAACGTAATAACATTATGCTCCAATGTTGATGTATGTTTATTTTTTATAAGATAATTTATAAGCCTCTTATCTCTAAGGTCTAGCGAATCTTTTTCCTTTCCAAAAGAAACCCTTGCTGAGTTAACAATAGTTAGATCGGTGCCCATATGCTGAACATACTCAACTTTCCCAATATTATCATCATATAAGTATATAGCACTCATTATTCACCATTACAAATCATCGTTATTGCCTTTGACAAATCAAATGTTTGATTTGCGGCATCAAGAACATCTTTGACAGAAACGTTATTCATCTTTGCCTCTAACTCAGAGAATGTGCTATCTTCAAACAAGACTGTTCTTATTGATCTATGAGAAGCCGAATAACTACTTTCTCCAGCATGATAAAATCCAGATCTCATTTTATTCTTAGCTCTCTGAACCTCTTCTTCTGTTAAGTCTCCGGACTTAATCCTATCAACCTCATCATTTATTACCTGAAGCATATCGTCAACATTTGAAGGCCTTGTAGATGCATTAATTAAGTTTAGCGAACCATACTGCCACTGAGATAGTGATGACCCTACTGAATATGCAAGCCCTCGCTTCTCCCTCACCTCTGTAAACAATCTACTATCCATACCTGACCCCAATACTATGTTTAGTATTTTGGCTGGAGCAGAAAGATCTGAGCGTGCAGCAACACCCGGAAAACCAACCCATACATAAGAATGTTCTATTCCTTCTTTTGAAATAGAAATTGTTTTTGAATCAGAGTATGAGGAAAATTCTCCATTATAGTTTAATACATTATTCTTACTTGCTGCTCCAAAATATTTTACCAAGAGCTTTTTCATTTCTCTTTTAGGCTGGCTTCCAGATATAGAGACTACTGCATTATCTCTTTTGCAAAATGACCTATAAAAAGAATAGACTTCGTCCCTTGAGAATCTTGATATAGTCTCCTGAGTGCCTATAACTGGATTTGCTATATAATTATCAAAAAATATCGGACTATATGAGTTCCATATAAAAGACCCTATATCATCGTGCTTGGAAAACTCCTCTTCTTTTACAACCTCAACTTCTTTTTTAAACTCTTCCTCTGGAACAATAGAGTTTAAAACTATATCTGATAAAATTTCAACTGCAACTTCTGTATTTTCATAAGGAACCGTGATATAATACGCAACCATATCATGAGAGGTAAATGCGTTCACATCGCCGCCAATAAAACCTATCTCCCTATTTATATCCTGCCAGCCTCTTTTGTTAGTTCCTTTAAATATACAATGCTCAAGCATATGAGCTATACCATCATTATATTTTTTGTCACCGTATGACTCAACCCTTGAGCCTGCGTCAAAGGCAACCATAATGTTTGTTAGCTTGCTAGGCACCTTGTTAATCAAATGCTTCATTTATCTACCTCAAAATATAAATGGGTGGCACCATCAGGTGCCACCCAAAGCTTTACCGACTTCTTTCTTCTATTACAACCTTTTTTCCGTATGGAAAATCAACATCCTTGTCTCTCTCGCATACGGCCCAAAGCATCCTTGCCTTGGGTTTACTTGGAAATGGCGCATATCCGTCAGTAAAAACTATCAAACCATCGTAATTAAGATCATCAACCATTTTTATTACTGGCTCAAAGCATGTTCCCCCTCTGCCCTTTATCTTGATCTCTCTAGCCTTATGAGTGTATGGTTCGGGGTCACCGTGAATAATTGTATCAAACTGAATAAAGTCTGCGTGAACATGATCAATCATGCCGTTAAGCTCTGTGGCAAACATAGCCAATTGATCATCAGAGACAGATCCTGATGTGTCAAATGCAACAAGTAGCTTGCTTGTATAATTTCTTTTCGACCCAGGGTTTACATAACCATACCTACGGTTCGGCCTCATCCTAGTGCTTCTTCTGCCCATTAGAACGAGCTTGTTTATAAACCATCTAACTTCTTTTTTCCAATTTACAATCGGCTTATTTGCGGCCATAATCTGCTGAACAACATTCCCGTTTATGTTACCCCAGCCCTTCTTTTCTTGCTCCTTGATTGCCTTTTCAGCTATATTTCTTACTTTTTCAGTAACAATGTCATCATCAAACTCTTCCCACATAGAGTGATCATCAACAGTTCCGCCATCTAAGTCGCTAAAGTCTTTGCCGTTCTCTTCGCAATCCTTCTTTAGCTTTTCATAATACCATTCGGAAGATTGCTCTTTCGGCAAAGAAAACGTTTTTGGATACAATGCACCGTCTGGAAGCCCCTCTATGTTTTGATTAATAGACACATCTGCTGCAATGTTATAGCCCTTTGGATTATATGCAAAATGCTTGCTTCTTGTAAGATGATGAAGTAGCACATGTAAAGCCTCATGCTTAAGTACTGCTCTCAATTGTATATCTGTAAGACTCTCAACAAACTCTGGATTGTAGAAAAGGCCAAGGTCAACTCTCCTAATAACGCCAACCCCCATAGTAGGTAGCTTTTCTGTCTGCACTTTGTTAAGGTGCAGAAACACAGTCCCATACAAGGGCTGAAAGCATATCAGCCTAGAGATTGCACTTTCAATTTTATTTTTAGCATTTACATTTGCCATAACTTATATCCAACCTTATTTCCATGAATGATTTGACTAGCGCATGGGTGGTCAAACGACCACCCATGCTAAAAAGTATTTACTGAAGATAGATGCTCTTAAGTCTTTCACCAACAGTATCGTCACTTTGCCAGCCAAGAACCAGCTTCTTAGACTTCTTCCCTCCAAGGAGCCCAACCCACATTTGGGATGCAACGTCGTTTGGAAGAATCATAAAGAATTTTTTAAGATTATCCTTCTGAAGATCCTTCATTTTAGCCGCACCTCTTGAGTTAACCTCTGTAACAACAGATCTTGCAAGCGCGGCTATAACCTCAATATCATCACAAGCTGATTCAATCTGAGCCTGAGAATCCTCATAAGAGTCTAATACATCATCAGGTGTTAGTTGAGAAAATTCATTTGTAACAAACTTTTGAAACATAACCGCAATTTCTCTACCAACCCAACCCTTTGTAATTTGAGTTAGCATCGCCTCGTCTTTTTCAAGATTCATTGCAATCATTGAATCTGATAAAGCAACCCAACTTCTGCGAGAAGGATAGACTCTTCCCGGCTCAAGGTTTCCGACCGGAGGGTCAAGAAGGTTTTGGTTTCTGTTAATAAATTCAATAATTGCTTTATGAACACCGCTTGAATGAGCCCATGACATCCACTCTTTTGCATCTGGATCAAAATCAATATGAAACCATCTGTCATGAAGTGCCGGATCAAGCTCTACGACATCATAGTCGTCATCAGAGTTAACAGCCGAAACTACCCGCCATCCATCAGGAAGTGTTTCTCCGTCAAGTCGCCTGTCAAGGCAGATCTCAAAAACTGCCTGCAAAACATCTTTTGAGGCTCTGTTTAGCTCATCAAAGAAAAGAATTCCGTGACTATCCTGATCGCGAGGCCACCACTCTTGCTTTAGAAACTTAATAATCTTAGCCTCTCGATCTGCATCTGGTAGACCCTTAATGTCACCAACCTCACATTGAGAAAGCCTTACATCATAAAAGCCGTGTTCAACTCCAGTCTCGTCAGACAACTCAGCAACAGTCTGAGCAACGACAGAGGACTTGCCAACACCATGCTTTGCATGGAGCATTACCGACTTATCCTTTGGCATGTTTTTCAAAATCATCTTTGTTTGTTCAATATTCATTTTTACACCTTCTAAAGTTAATTGTAATAGAATAAGCGGGCAAGGCTGCCGCTTGAACATAGATAGCGAGCAAAAAATAAATATTATTATTCTTATAACATGTTATTTTATTTATAGGAAATAATGATTAATCACTATTTTTGCTATGCTCAGATTGAGAATTAATTGTAGAGCTTATAGTTGACAACCTCTCTTTCGCCTCCCTCAAAGAGTTTATTAGAGATTGAGCAGAATCGATCCCTTCTCCAGAGGGGTTTTCTTGTGCGCTCTTAAGAGAGTCTATAATGTCTTTTACATCAACTGTGGAGCTAGCCTGACCAGTAAATGCTCCAAATAAATCGTTAAAGCTTCCATTTTGTATTGCAGAAGTAAAAGCCTCTGTTGCTTGATTATTAAGAGTCAGACCTTCATCCTTTATGCTAACTAGTGTCTGTCCCATATCATTCAATGATGAAGATATATCTGATAATAAATTAATCATTTCACTTCTAAAGTTATCGCTATCCATTATTAAACTCCTTTATTTTTTGTTCCAAAAGCATGAGACTCATCAAGCGATGAGGCAGATACCCTTGAGAATATTGCGTTATTTTTTAAATCTGATAAATTGCTTACTCCAGCATATGTCATGCCAGATCTTATGCCGCCTACAAACTCGCTCAAAACATCTTCTAGTTCTCCAGAGTACTCTATATGAGTAGAGACACCTTCTGAGCAGGTTCCCGGTTTCAAACCCGTTCCTCTTGCTAACTGAGCCTCTGACGAAGCCATGCCTCTGTAAAGCTTAAATCTTTTATCATTAACAGAGACTACATCCCCAGGAGAAGATCCGGTTCCTGCCAATACCCTTCCGCACATAATTAAATCTGCGCCTGCAGCAATACTTTTGACCATATCAGACGGGTATCTAATCCCACCATCTGCAATAATGGTAACATCACTATATCCGCCATCCATCCTTGCTTTGTCACATAATGCGATCGATGTAAGAGTTGGGAGGCCATATCCCGTCATTATTCTTGTCTTACAAATAGAACCTCCTCCTATTCCAACTCTCACAGAGGAAACTCCGCAGTCTGCAAGAAATGCAAGGCCGTCACCTGTTGCTACATTTCCAGCTATAATTGGAATTTTCTCATCAGTTATAGAGCTAACACTTTGAATCATACTCTTCATTAAAGAAGAGTGTCCATTTGCAATGTCTATGGCTATGGCATCAACTGATGCCAAGCCATTTAGAAGATACTCCAGCCTGCTTAGTTCATCAGAACCGACACCGATAGCGGGTATTATTGGAGCGGAAATAAATTTATTGTCGCGATTGGCTCGCTCAATTCTCATCATATTAAGCAACTGTTCTTTTTTATCCATAAACCTATGAACAATTCCTGCGCCACCAAGCCTTCCGATATCTATCGCCATCAGATGCTCAGTAACCGTATCCATTGGCGATGATACTATCGGGATTGAAAGTTCCGAAGCAAGAAGCCTTGCTTTCGTTGATACGGACAGTCTGGACTTTATCTCAGAATAAGATGGGACCAGCAATACATCATCAAAAGAGAGCATTTCTCCAGAATCTTTTATAACAGAATATATATTGCTCATATTTATTTATGATACCTCTTGTGCTTATTTTCAATAAGTAGCGCAAACTCCTCATGAGTTAGGCTTGTAACTTTTGATAGATTAAGTCTATTATACCAATAATGGGCTATCTCGTGAGATAGAATATCTTCAAAGAGTGCATCATCATCTAAGTGTGCTATCACAATTGCATCATTGTTTTCAATCGGCTCCCAAATGCCATATATTCTTGTGGCATTTGGATAATATTTTGCCCTAGGAAATATATCATTATTATTTAAATCAGAACTATTTATTTCATAAATGTTTATGAAGTGATCATGATTACAGCGCACAAGAGATAACTCTCTTTTTTGTGCAAAATCAAAGACTATATCTGTCGTATCTAATATAACTTTATTTATTACCGATATTCTCTCTGGATTGTTATCAACCGAAGAATATTTATAATTTATATTGAAATAATTCCTCTGCAGATGAACCTTATCAAAGGGTATAAGTGATAAGTCTACAACCCTGCTGTAAGCGTCAGCAGACACAGCAGGGTTGTAGACTAGATTAGTCGCTAGTATAAGCAGTATAAGTTTCTTCAGTTCTAACAAGCTTTATAACCTCAACCTTTAAGTTTTTGTTTAAAGCTATGCAAGAAACATCGGCAGCAGGAACCCTCTTATGTATCCAGACCGACTTGTCAACTAAGTTTGTCACCCTTATATGGTAGACGCCATTCTTTTTTAGCTCTTCCATAATAGTACCCTTTCCTCATTAAAGCATCAATATGAGATGATTTTAATTTTACTTAAACAATCAAAAGCCATCTTCTTTTGATCGCTCAATCTTTCTGTTTATTTTTCTAAGAAGCCATGGAAAGTTTGCTGCAGACGGCATAACCCAAGGAAGGTTTTTTGCAGATATATGCTCAACTAATGTCTCGACAATTGATGCATCATCAGTTCCTGCAAAAAGAAGCATCTTTTCTTCTATAAAATTAGCCAAAGCATCCTCGTCATCTTCATTAGAGTATCTTCTAAGGCTATATAGTGAATCTCCGAGTAATTCTACTGCAAGCCTCTTGATTCTTTTAGTACCGCGTTTAGCACAATGATTCAATATTTTTTCAGAATAAACTTCATTTTTTAATGATTGTTTTAGAATCTCTAATCTTTTTTCAACAGACCCCTTGCCTCTTGATATAGAATCCCACATGAAGTTATAAAAAGAAGCCCTCTTTGAGTTGGCAAGCCCTGACCTCTCCCATACTCTTACTATATGATCCTGATTTGCAATTCTTGCCTTAGTTACTTCTGATAAATAATCATAGTCGCTATCAAGTTTCAAAATATATCTCGCTCTAAGTATATTTGAATCTTCATCAAAATCTACTGGTATCCTTTTATACAAGTCATTTATTATTAAATTACACCAATCATTATTAGATGCAATACACATATTTATTAGACCAGTTCTTATTTTTTCATCTTTAAACGTATTCCACATATATTTAAAGGTATCTTCACTAACCTCCTCCTTCCACCGATCAGTCTTTTTGCTTTGGTAATACCATCCATGATCTGCAATTGACATATCAGCAAACAAAGCGAACATGCTACTGTAGTAGTCCATGTCAGGCTTCCATCGTGTTTTAAAAACAACATCATCAAAAAACATACTATTATACACAATACTTCCCTTATTCTAAAATCCAGAATTCATTCTTGATTCAAATCTTTTAGCAACCCATCTATCTTTAAGATTTCTGTTTGCCAAAAGCATTGGCAAATCTTCCTTTGAAATCTTATCTATAAGAAGGTTAAAAACATCCCTAGCAATTTCATTTGTCATTGAAGATAACTTCTTATATCCAAATGGAGCAAGGCTAACCCCCAAAGATCTTATTTGCGCGCACCTATCGGAAAGCATATCGTCCAAATGACCCACCGGACCAAGCCTTGAATACACAACCTTTCTGACTTTTTTTGACCTATCATTCTTTCTGCTTAGCAACTGCTCCATCGAACAGTATTGGGCTGCGATAACTCTTACATCTGCATTGGGCGAATCTAACAGCTTATCATAATCTCTAAGTGGATTAAAAGCCATGCTTCTTACATATCCATCAACAACCGTTTTGTTCTTTGTGTTATCTAAAATCTTCTTAGAAACATTCTTATGTATCATAGAATAATATGAAACAATCTGTGAATCAATCCAATGCAACCTGCCGTATCGAGCGCTATCAATCGCACTCCTTACAGCTTCAGAAAAGCAATACGCATCAAATTCAGATTCGGAAAAACAAAGCCCTATTATCTTTTCTGAGCTATCTCCCCACCTATACTCTTTTATATCTTCTAACTTATCTAAAACACTAGAAACATCTTTATCATTATATTCAGCAGACATGCTATTCTCCATTTTTTAAAACAAAACAATCAATAGAATTTATATTAAAAGCAGCGGCACACCTATGGCCGCCGCCACCAAACTTAGTTGCAATCTCAGAAACATCTTCTCCTTCGTCCCTTGATCTTAGTGAAACCCTATATGAGTTTCCGTTGAAATAATATGCCGCAGCAAATCTTTCATTTTCAGATAGTATGCTTGCAAGTTCAGACTGAAAGAATGGTGCGTTAATCATTGGTACATTAAATCCATCTATATTTGCATCAAACTTATTATTGATCAAGGAGTCTAGTAGGATTTGCTTATATCTTAAGATAGCCTGACCTTCAGACCTAAGCCTTTCAAATCCCCAGTCTGCATTTTCAGAGGTATGATCTAAGCATAGCATGTTGTTTAAATCATCCCATACCCTAAAGTCTTTGGGATAAGAATCTATTGCAGAGAGTATTGGTTCGGAGTTTGGCAATTCCCACTTCCAAAGATCCCTATCCTCTATGTATAATATAAGGGGAGGTATATTTTTATCACCAAACAAATATGACCATGACAAGTATGCTCCGGAATGATTCATGTCAAAGTTGCAAAAGTCTAGGTCGCCTATATCTTTTTCTGCAGAAACATGATGGTCTATAAGAGCTAATGTTTTGGCCTGATCATTCATTTTTAAAAGAATCTCTCTTTTGTATGAAAAATCAGCTATAAAGACATCCTTTCCAGATACGTCTGGCGGTTCTTCGCCATGAGAAGCAGGAAAGTATTCTATGCTGTCACCATATTTCTTCCAAAAAGACCAAGCAGAACCGAAGCCATCAGGACAATTTGCATGATATATGACTATTTTATTTTTATTACTCATTTAATTTACACAAACAATGGAGAGTATGAAAATGTTACGGTACTAACAAACTTGCACATTGTTCTAATCCTTTCTTCTACAAATATTGTCATATCTGTAATTGATGAAAAGTTTAAAGTCTCATCATTATAAAATAATCTATATTGCTCTACATCTTGAAGTATATCACACTTGTTTATTATAACATCTGTAGAGCCTGAAACGTTTATTGCGTCTATTAATCTGTTTAAATCTAACCAGTTAACCTTTCTTTTTCTCCCTGTGGTTACACCAAACTCTTGCCCAGCATCAGCAACCAAGCTTAGTAGAGGATCATTCAAAAGGGAGCTTGGAAACAAAGGATCTTCTCCACTTCTCGTATCATATATCTTTGCAGCACCATATATTCTGTCTATGACCTGAGTAGGAAAGCCTATACTGCATGCAGAATATGGCAGTGTCTCGCTTGAAGTTACATATGGGTATATCCCCTTGTTTATATCTAGCCAGATTCCCTGAGCACCCTCACAAAGCATGTTTCCATAAATATTGCCATCCCATATATGGTCGTACTCTAAAACATCTTTTGCCAAAAGACCAGTTCTAGCTGCCTTGGCAGAGTAAGCTGGCGCTATACCCCTTGAAGTTGTTCCTAGCTTTTTAGACAAAGTCCTCTTGTCCTCATCTATATGATGATCCGTAACTATATGAGTATTGGGAGATACCTTTACTAAGGATGCATCAAATCCAGCATTAGATATCATGTCTAACTCTTTATAGAAAGATTCGGGATGAAGAACACAATTTGGGCCGATAATTGACTTTATTCCATGAAACACTCCGCATGGAATAATGTGAGTCTTGTAACAATCCTCTCCAATATAAATAGTATGACCAGCGTTTGATCCGCCATTCCATCTTGCAACGAAGTCATAATATCTTTTACCACCAACTCGTCTTGACGCTAATTGGTTTGCAACCTTACCCTTGGCCTCATCACCCCATGCAAGACCAACAACTATATCTACCTTATCTACCATAATGAATCCTCATAAATCATATTTAAAATATGCCAATATCTACATTGGCGACTCTAATTTTACTTGCCCGTTTAAGAAAAGTAATGCCATCCTTGTGGGAAGATATGGTTGCAGTAAGAAGTATATCATCACCTACCTTAAACTTATTTGACTTGGAAGACTTAAGGTACCACTTCCAACCTCTTTCGTCAACTAATAGCATAGCACTTGTTGGATATTCAGCACCATCCTTTGGCGGTATTATCTTTAATAATTTAAATGGACCAAGGCACGCTCTAGAGCCTTCTTCTATATCTGGCTCATCTAGCATCATTGACTCTATAGCCGACTCTGTCCATGAGTTTATAGACCCAATCCATTTTTCAGAAAGAACATGCGGCTTATTGTTTATAACATCAAAAGTTGATTTAACCCACTCATTAGGTCTGTCTTCAGATGCTTTTATTGAAAGCAAAGAGTAGCTCATTGGATGCAGCTTCTTCAAGTTATCTTTTGATCTACTATCTATATCTTCTTTTTTTGCCCTAGAGTATCTTTTTCTACTGGTAGGCTTAGAGTATTTTTTAAAAATCTTCATAAAAACTTCCCGGCTATGGCACAGGAATACATAGCGGGCTAATAATAAATATTATTAAAACAAACTATATTTTTTAATGATATATAATTTTTAACTATAGCTTATTTTTTCTTATCATAAGATGAGCTTTTATTAATTCTTCTTAAAAAATTTCTTCTAAAGCCTCTGCTTTCAAGCATATCATCTAATACATCATTGGTGGCGTCATACCTAGGGTCAGAGTCACCAACGCCATATTGGTATGGATCACTATCCTTTTGTGCCGTGTCACCTTGATTCTGCTCATTTGCCGGATTTACCTCACCCCTTCTTAGGACATGAAGATCCTCACTCCTCTTTAGTTCAGCTAACTCATCAGTCATTCCGCCCCAGCCCATAAACCACTGTAGCACCCTTATATGCTTTGCATTATCATTGGGTTCTGGTAAATATGGTTTTGCTCGAGGATTATCAGGAGAGGTTCCCTGGTTTGGACCGGAATACTTGCCCTTTAAATTCATGCCTGCAAAATCTTCTTCATACCTTGCATCTGCACCCCAAGTATCACATGGGCCACCCCATCTTATAAAGTCCCATCCGCTGCACTTTGTCAAGGTGCTGCGATTACTTATTTGAAAGTAACGCTGAATTGGTATATTTTTTACCTGAGCATCGAGTTTGTTGCCGTCATTAATCCAACCTTCAATCATATCCTTTATTTTATCTTCATTGCCTCTTCTTGCAAAATTAACACTATCAAGCCCTAAGGCCTCCCAAGCCTGCCTAGAAAGAGATCTGGACTTTCTTTTTGAAAACGGCCTATATGCTCTTGAAGCATCTCTTACTCCCGTGTTAAGTTCATACGTTCCTCCCGCCGAAGATGTGGTTCTTACAGCAAGTCTAACCTTTCCTGACCAACCATCGCTTAAGTAATCATAAATTATATCAACAACGCCCGGATTTGAAGAGCCACCAACACCGCTTCTTATAGGAAGCATTCTTTCTATCTTAGCCTTTTCCACTTCATCCTCACAGTACTTTGATGAAGCTACCTTTGGAAGATCTTTGTCGCAATCCTCTCTCTTTGGCCACTCTATAACCTTTAAAACAATGCTATCATCTTGCTCGGAGCATTTTTTAGCCAATTCTTCTTTTGTTATAAAGCTTCCTTCTAACCACATCCCACTCGCCTTAAGGCTCTCACGGATTTCATCACCTCCATCAACACCAACATAGGGGATTTCTTTTTCATTCTTAAGTAGCATACCAGAACATCTATCTTGGCATATATAAAAGAAATGGAGCCAAGGTTGCGGAACATTAATTATATCTTGAGATCGTGGACACGGACCTTCTGAGAACCAACCAAAGTCAGCATTGCTTTTGAAGCCAGGAGCTTGTGATGAAGAACATCTTGCGATTTCGCCCTTTATTTCGCACTCAACCTCGTACTGCTTTCCTCCAAGATTTATACACCAAGAAGAAGCTCTGGCCTGCGGCTCTTTACCATGATCAACCTCTACTAGATTACCAGTTGTTACAAAAGAAACAGTAACGTACTGCTCCTTTCTGTAATCAGAATGATCTTTTCCAAGGCTAGGATTCCAAGCTATACCAGTAACAGTTCCCTGCTCTACAGTTACCCTGCTAACTACTGAATTTATCAATTCTGACTCGCTAACCATCTTTTCTATAATGGGCTTTAAAGCAGCCGCCCTTCTGTTTGCTAATCCAATATTCCCACCTGAACCAGCATAAGGTACTTTAGATGCATTACCACGAATCTTTATGTCGAACTCCCAGACATATTTTTGTCTATCCAAACCTAAAGCTTCAATCTCAGACTTTATCTTTCCATCCACATAGTCTGCAACGCCAGAGCTTATTATATGTTTACCTGAATCAAACTGTAACTCAGTATCGTTATCAAGGCTAAAACTCTTTATAATCTGATTGGCTACGGCTGGTTCTTCTGCAAATTTATATAGAGCATGAACATTTTTTGAAGCAAAAACTTCGCCCACCCTTTCAAGATCTGATGATAACTTTTTTAATAAACCTTTCATTGAAAATCCAATAACTATTATATATATAAACTCATTTAATTATAATACTATTAGCATAATATTTTAAAATATTATAGATAGGCAGACTTCCATTTTAAATAAAACTCCTCTACCTGATTAAAATCAAACTTAGGTCCCGTATGATGAAACTCTATATTTTTTCTCTCATAATCTTTTAATATATCAATACTATGACTATCTTTGCGGTAATCATGCAGTATGGAGCTTCCCGTCTCCTCACCTGAAAGCTTAACATATTCTTCAAAATATTTTGTTATAAAGTTGCACTCTCCCTTGAACGGATTAAAAGCTTCGTCTGGCAGTATGAAATATATGGAGTAATCAAAAACAGAATCACTTCTGTTCGACTCTTTATGCAAATCTATAAGAGTTTTTAAAAGCCTCTGCTCTCTATTCAAAGAGCTGTCCCTAGAATTTATTCTTATTATTCTTAATGGCATAGAGAACTCTACAACAGATTTTCCGTCATGAGATAAGTGCGGCCACTCTTCAGCTGCAACCTCTACCTCTTCTCCAAACTCTACAAACGGCAAATCAAACGTCTCTGGAAGGAGGGTTGCGTATGGATTTCCTCCGGACTCTGATGATGACATTCTCTGCTTCATAAAAGTGGACGCAATCATGAACCTTCCGGCGGTTTCTGTCGGCCAAGGCGTAGTGTCAATCTCCCACCCAGTCTGGTACGCTACTTCGTCTACATCAAAAGGATTATATTTTAACGCATACCGATCAAAACCAGCATAATTCTGTTCTACAAAAGCAGTCATGGCGTCTGGCATGCACCATCCATTAAAACATGGATCTTTATTTTCTTTAAAAAATCCCTTAAAGCACCTCTCTTCTTCGGGTAAGCCTGTAGATAAAATTAGCTCCAAATTATTTACTGCCGCCATTTCTAGCAATCTACTTCTTGCTCTATGGTAATCTGTATAGACAGTTTTGCCCTCAGGAGATATTATATTTATAGAATCTGGAGCCTCTGTAAAGCTAGTATAGCTATCAAGCGACATACCCCTTGCCCTCTCCTTTAAATTTCTAATACCAATGTCACCATCTTGCTTTACAGAGTCATATATATCGTTGGGCGGAAGATCTCTTGGATCAATAAACTCTTTCTTTACTACATTCGCATATGATACACTGTGATACGGAACAAGTTTCTTCTGAATGTGATCCCATATTCTTCTAGACCCTTCTTCTGGTATGCATTTTCTAAGAGAATAATGACCTCTTCTTATTACTATAGGAGCCTGTCCGTCAACCTCTATATTTATATCTTTAGGAAAGATTTGTTTTTCATAACAAAGGGGGTATTGATCCGCCAAAGCCCTTCTTCCTTGTAGACCTGTCTCTGCAAATTCTTCCGTATCAGTCGGTCTTTCTGAAAATAGCCTCCCTTCATATATCAAGACCTCATGAGAATATATTTCCTTAACGACGTCATCCGATATGCCGACATGAGTTAGGTATCTGGTCCAATCTTCATTAAAAAGAACTGGATCAGTATCACCCTCCTTGTTTAGCCAGTCTGGATAATAAGGTTTTAGCTCACTTATTAATTTAGCCCTATTTTCCCTATGCTGCCTCTCCCTATCCGCAGCGGCTTCGGACTGTAGCCTTTCTCTTTCTTCAATATATTTATTCCAGCCATCTTCACTTCTAAAGTCAACCTCACCTCCGGTTGCTCTTTCGCCCGGAGTAACACTCAGACCATCCTCAGATACATTTCCAGCTAACCTTCCAACGTACCATTCACTATTAGGATCACATAATTCGCTATAATCAGCACTATCTTTATCAACAGTATCTGTTGCGTTGCAATATATAATATATGAATCGGGATTATCTAAGGAGCCAAGAAAGCTTTCGTTGTTAGGATCGCAAACCACCTTATATTCCCTACCACCGTCATTATTAACGGTAATCTTGTTATCACATATATCTTCAAAAAGAGCCCACGGTCCGGTTTTATGAATTTTTTTTGCAAGATCTAAATCTACAAGATACACTTTTGTACCAATCTCAATATTATCAATGTCCCAATCTTCATAAATATTTTTATTTACATTATCTATATGCTCTATATCCAATGAATAAGACTCAGCTATGCAGCTAATATTATCGCCACTAACTACGATATGATAGTACGGAACAGTTTCGCCAACTGGACTTGACCATAAAAACCAATCTTCATAAGTTGGAACAGAGTTACAAGAAGAAGTCTCAAGGGCATTTGGGTCAATATCGCTGCTTAAAACAATATATGGATCTGAAAAGAAAATCCTGTATTCTAGAGCAAACATGTCATTGACATAAAACTCACCACCAGAAACAGATGCTCTCTGCACCCAAGATCCACCTGTACGAATCCATATTTTATAATCATGGTCTTTATCAATATCATCAATAGTCACAGAAGAATCTTCGACTTTTCCCGAGTACTTTTTTATCATATTAGACTTGCCAGCCCTTTCTTCATAATAAAAGGATGCTTTGTTGTAGGAATAGCCATTATCAGTATTGTCATCAAGAAAAGACTCTCTTTCGCTATTAACATCAGGAATAGACGCATCCTCTATTATGTCTTCATTTGCATAACTAAACTGATCATTCTGTATGCCAAAGCCATCTGCAATCTCATAAAACTCATAAGATATTGACATAAGCGGAGATAAAAGACCTGACGCTTCCTTTTCTACATACTCCACAACTTCCTCATCATCAGCATCTGATGACAAGTCCGGCCTAAACATAGAGTCTCTTGATGGAACATGCATTGTCGGCATATCATTATTTGATATATCGATTAATGCAGCAGGAACCTGCGCACCATCACCATTATCCTTCATGAGTTAGTCCTGCCTTCTTATGCTTCCAGATGCCGAGCCTCTTGATATTTCGTTTGAAAATAATTCTTTAAGCCTAGATATAGAGTCTTCCTGTATAGATGGTGCACTCTTTATAAGAGATATAGACGATGACAAAGATGCTACCAGTGTAGGGTTCACATTATTTCTATCTAAATTTGGATCTAAATAACTATAATCAATATCTCTATATAAGATATCTGACAACCTTGAGCTTGCCTGCTCCCCAGCAGCTTCAGCTTCTGGCTCCCCAGATAGATTAGGAACCTTATTTCCATCAACAATCTTTGGCTCCAATATATGCCCTCTTTCGTGAGCAAAAGCTTCTCCTAAAATTAACAACAGAATAATTCCAAATGGAGTCCTTGCAAAACGTGGATCTGCCAAAGAGCCCTCGTAAGATTCATTCATGTTAGGCCAAGTAGACTTCCAGCTGGACATAGACCCTTTAACACTATCTCTTAAACCATTCAAACATATCGTCATAGAGTCAGGCTTTCCATCATGCTTTACACTACCATCCTCATCGTATGCATCTTCCGTGCTAACAAAAGCTAACTTGCCGCCCTCGCAATTCTGATCTATAGTTATCTTATCTATATCAAACCCACCAACAAATTCTGACCCCAGTGTTTTTAAAAGAGTGTATGCTTGTCGTATGTCTTGAGCGCTTATTGATTCTGGACTTATCATTATTTCTCCATTAATAATCTAATGCTTAATATACCAAATATTATGTATTTAATTAATAGATGAAGTTCTAAAAAAAAAGCACAGCTTTTGCTGTGCTTTTTAAAAAATTAAAAGGATGATTTTTGAAAAGATAAGTATTTATACAAAGACTCTTGGCTATCTATCTTAAATCTATCCGGATACTTTTTCATACCAATTCTTATAAGACTAGACTCCTCTGAAGAAAAATATGGCTCAATGATATCAAAATCAACACCCATTATTGTTCCATCAAAAGTTATCAATAATGAGTCTAAAACTTCTTCATTGGTCATTAGATCCTCAGGAAAAGAATTCTTGTGTATTGGATTGTCTAAGAATAATACTTTTTCTATATCACTCATCTTCTTTACTCTTATAATACTCGTTAAATCTTTTTTCAGCAACAGATTTTGCCCAATAATGCTCTGAGCCTAGCAAGTAAGATACCATATGAATTGGTGCGCTTCTAGCTAAAGAATGAGCAACATCTTCATATCTTGTATCCATAAATTGCGTTATAAGCTCATCATAATTATCATATAAATCTTTATTTTCCATAAGACTATTAAGGCCCATAAGTGATGCTGCAGAACTCGCTTCACTTCGCATCTTCCTTGCCTGCTTTTTCGTAAGAAGCCCGCTTGATGATAAGGCTTTATAAAACACACCCCTAACCTTATGCTGATATTTCTTTCCAAAACATTCGGACTCTACATGATCAACAAAACCATCTTCTGATTCTATAATCCATTCTGAAAGAATATATGAAGATGTTGTTGTAGGATGCTGCATAGAGAGTGCTAATTCCATCCCTATGCTCGACCAACTCCTTAGTCCTGATATCTTATTTGCAGGAAAAGAATGATGAGGTTGAGAAACGCCATTAAACCTTCTTCTATGATCATAGAACAAGTCCCAATGTGATGCTCTTATGTTTTGTGAAGATATAAGCTCAGAGCAGCTATCAATGTCTTTTTTCCAAAGCGGAAGATTGTATGCTCCTATCTCATTGTTATTGCTTATATATCCATATATAACACTCTTAGACAAGGTTGATAGATCGCATGGATCATTTAGTATCTTCAATATATTTGGTAACAATGATTTTGATAAAACTAAATCATCATCACTTAGCTTATCACCTCTGCCTCCAAAAAAATCATTAAGGCCTCTAAACAATAATTTTTTACTTTGCATAGCTAGATATCCATTCAAAGAGTTCTTCTTCATGAAGGCTAACTACCTTTACCTTGGCCGACTCACTCAGATTCTGCCACACTCCAGATATATTAGAGAGACTGGATGCTAAAAAGTCTAAAGACAGTTGCTTATCTTCGGCAGAATATGAGGATACTGTATTGTTAATACCAATCGCTATAAGCCTATTTCTAATATCTTCTATAGATATAGTTTTAAGCTCAATAACCTCTGACTCTTCGCTAACCAAATTAGTAAGATTGGATGACATTAGAAACTCCTATATTTAAAATGACGCTATGACCCAACTAAGAGATCATAGCGCCAAAAATATAAATGTTATTAAGTTGATCTATTATAGATCAAAATACCTAGTCTTCTGTGCTTGAAAAAATAGAAACCTCTGTGGTTAAAAGCGTTCCGCTTGCAGATGCAGCGTGCTCTAAAGCGGTCCTAACAACCTTTACGGGGTCTATTACCCCATCATCAATCATCGACTTTGTAAATGTATTAGTTAATGCATTAAAGCCAGAGCCTACGCCATTCTCTTTCGCCAAAGCCATTGGTTCATAATGATCTACACCAGCATTATTAAGTATCTGTTTAAATGGAGCAGTCATCGCTGATGAGACTATAGAGTAGCCCATAGCTTCTTCTTTTGACAAAGTAGTGCTATCAATATTTTTTGCCATAATATTAGATGCATGCAGTAAAGAAGATCCTCCGCCGGGAACAACACCTTCGTCTATTGCTGCCTTAACTGCATTAATTGCATCCTCAACTCTAGCCTTTCTTTCTGCAACCTCTGTTTCAGATGCGCCACCAACCTTTATCATGGCAACTCCGCCTGTCAAAACAGACAGTCTCTGTTTTGCAGACATTATATCATAAGACTCTACGGCTTGTTCCATTTGAGTTTTTATATAATCCACTCTATCAGAAAGTTCTGATTTGTCACTATTTCCGTCAATGATTGAGGTTGTCATATTTCCAACAACAACTTTTCTTGCCGTACCTAATGATAATATATCACATTCTGAAAGCCTATTTGTTGTTGGGTTAAACACAACAGTTCCGCATGATATAGCTATATCACCCAGCACCTCTCTTCCCAAGTCTCCAAAGCCTGGAGACTTGATTGGACATGACATAAGAGAACCCCTTGCTTTGTTGAGCAATAACGTCTGGACAACCTCATCAGAATAACCTGTTGCTATCAAAAGCAGGGGCCTTCCTGATTCAGAAACTGACTCTAAAATAGGAACTATCTCCCCAGTCTGCTCTATCTTCCCATCATAACATATGATTAGCGGATTATCAAAATCAACCATAGAGCTTGACTGGTTATTTATAAAGCCTGGTGACAAATATCCTCTTCCAATCTCAAAGCCTTCGGTGTATTCTACAGAAGTTTTTGAACCAGTGCCATCATCAACATATATAACACCATCATTTCCGACCGACTCTATAGCCTCTGATATAAGGTTTCCTAAAAAAGAATCATTATTTGCGGATATTGCAGCAACACTCCTTAGTGTTTCGCCATCAACAATCTTGGTGGAAAGATCAGACAGTATATCAGATGCGTCATTCATCGCAATATCTATACCTCTCTTTATAAGAACCGGGTTATATCCAGCTTCAACCATGCTTAGACCATCTGAATATATTGCTTGAGCCAAGACAGTAGCCGTTGTTGTTCCATCACCCGCTTTGCCATTTGTTGCAGAAGCAACATACTTTATAAGCTGAGCGCCCATATTTTCTGATGGGTCACTAAGGCTGATTGCTTTGGCAACTGTAACGCCATCCTTTGTAACAAGCGGAGGGCCTATATCCCTTTCTATTGCAGCATGCCTACCTCTAGGACCTAGCGTAACCTTTACTGCATTTGCAAGCTTATCAACGCCTGACTTCATAGATAGTCTTGCGTTTCTTCCAAAAATAACTTCTTTGCTCATATTAGCACCTTATAGAAAAATTTATTGTCGCAAAAGAATATTGAAAACTACTCAGTTGCTGCCTCAGTTGCTGCCTCAGTTGCTGCCTCAGTTGCTGCCTCAGTTGCTGCCTCAGTTGCTGCCTCAGTTGCTG
>MDSZ01231021.1_pt1 | contig 30236 bp, 24 predicted proteins | sample 811201 | NCBI WGS metagenome assembly MDSZ01 (sample SAMN05326647, study PRJNA326480) | marine metagenome | isolation source: seawater | place: Indian Ocean: North | collected 2010 | reverse complement strand
TTCTAATTTGAAATAAGATATTGCACCATCCATTTCTGTTGAAGAATCTTCATCTTCTTGATGCATATTTAATTGTCCAAACCCTTCTATCAAAAATTCTTCAGAGATTATTTCTGAATTCATTGAGCGATTTATTAATGCATCTAAAACTGTAATATTGACATACATCTCTCCCTCTGAATTGTCAAAAACACTAACACTACCATTACCTCTCATTTCAAATTCACTATCTGTTAATAAACCATCAATAGTAGTCTCATTCCTCCATACAGAATCTAAATTTAAATCAAAAAGTATGTTCCCTTCATCTGTAGATTCACTCAAAAAAAGAGTGCCATTTCCTAATTCATTAGATTCTAAAATTGAGGCTGTTCTTTTTTGCCATCCCTGGCCATCAAAGATTAACAAATAATTATCTTCTCCTTGTGCTGACTCTTCCGTCTGATTTAATTCCCAATGAGTAGACAAAGTCACTTCATGATCTGCTAAAGGCTGTGTCCAGATTACTGGATTAAATGTCCTAGATGCTATTATTGTGCCATTAACAAATACGTTAATATCAATTTGATCGCCGTATGCGAGTTGATTTGGCAATATTATTGAATATTCATCTATTTCAATAATCCCTAACCCATTACCCCAAGTGAAATTTGTTTGATTACTACTTTCTTGTTCAGAATTTTGATGATAAGAATTTACTACAATTCCTCCTAATTCTTCAGCAGTTGGTGCTCTATCAAATTTAATGATATACCCATGATTTGCTTCTCCAAGCCAATTTGAATGAATGGTCGCTGTGAGAGAATCCTCTTGGTCTGCATTTACTATTGTAGACATAGAAGTTATCAAAAAACAAAATACTATGAGAATAGCAAATTTAGGCTGATTTCTCCTTTCCATATTATACCCATGATTCATGAACTATACAATGCCTACGGCTTAATGTATATACATTAGATAATTTTTGAAAACGCACCTTTAGGTGCAGAATTATCTTCACCATGTCTCCAAATCCTATCACTAATGTCTGTGTATAAATCAGCATAAGGGTCTGTTTCCTCTTCTTCTTCTGTTTCACTCATTTTTGCAAGTACTTTTTCACGAAGGCCTTCTTTGAATTTCCAATAATGGATCCTCCATTCTCTACCATCCCACAATGTAGTTTCTTCTGACTCTGTAGTTAATAATTCATAATCTTGAAACATATAAAATAAATTTCTGTCAGTAGGCTCTAATGCATTATCAATAATCCTATCATAATATCCAAAAAAACCTAAAGCATGCTCAGCCATCTGTTCTGCCACAAGTGGTTCCATATTTTCATCAATATTTTGACGTATAGCTTCAGTTAATTCATTAATAGAAAGTCCCATCTTAATACCTCATAACGGCGAATTTTAATCGTCCGACAGTATAGTATGTGAAGGCCCTGATTTATCAACAATTGTATTATTTCCATCAAAATATACTTAATATTGGAAACCGAGAGTATTATTTTGTCAACTTTACCAAGTATGTTTGAGCGTATGGATGACGATGCAATTCTCGGAAATTTTTTGGGTCTTCCAGAAAATGAAAATGTGCCAGATATTATCATTGCATCAATACCTTATGAATTGACCACTTCTTATGGCCAAGGTACAGAAAATGGCCCTGCCGCATGTATTGAAGCAAGCACTCAAGTCGAATTATATGATGACCTGCTAAAAGAGGATTTACCAGCAGGTGCGAACTTACGAACTGTTGAACCTTGGGATGGTTTAGGTAATTCATTAAGTGAACAACTAGAGGGCATTAAAAAATACGCCAAAGTACAATATTCTACAAATGCATTTCCAATATTTCTTGGAGGGGAACATGGGATTCTTCCTCCAATCGTCGAGGCAATAGACTCTCCTGTTACAATAGTACAAATTGATGCTCATGCAGATTTGAGAGATGAATTAGATGGTGAACCTTTCTCACATGCTTGTGCTGCTGCAAGGGCATTAGATGCTGGAGCAATCCAACTATATCAAATAGGGATCAGAGCATATTCTAAAGAAGAATTAGAAAAAATAAATTCTGACAATCGAATCAAAACATGGTTCAGCAGAGACATAATGAGCCCCTGTGCTGGTGAAAAATATTGGAATGAATGGATATCTGAAATTACAAAAATTAGTGGTCCAGTTCACTTAACAATAGATATTGATGGATTAGATGGATTATTAGTACCTTCAACAGGAACTCCAGTACCTGGTGGCTTGTCCTATTGGCATGCAATTGAAACCATTGAAAAATTAATTATGAACTGTAATGTAATTAGTGCTGACGTAAACGAAATTGTACCCCAAAAAGATTCGAAACTTACTGAATTTACAGCAGCAATGTTAGTAACAAAAATTATTGCTACAAAAATAAATAGCATGAAATAAAGGTGAAAATATGAATTCATTACCACGTGGAAAACATACCATAATTGATTATAGTGGAGCATTTAATGCAAATGGAGATATTGTACTCAAAATTTTAGAAGATGCTGTTGATAATTCAAATGCTAGAAGAGTTCACTCTCATGTAGAAAATTTTGATGGCACTGTTTCACCACCAGGGTTTGCTGCTGTGGTTTTAATTGATGAAAGCCATGTTACTGCACACTGTTATTCCGAGATTGGATTATTAGCAATTGACATATTTACCTGCGGAAATACTGATCCAGACATATTGGCAGATGAAATAGAAATTAAATTAATAGAAATTTTACCACAACTTGTAATTAATAATCGCAAATCTGTGCCTAGATTTACAAGTAGGAAAGAAAATACAAATCTACAAAATTTTGTTAATACTCACTTTAACCACTTTAATGCTGGTGAACTTCGTAAATGTGCTATTAGTCTCAAGCAATTTTTAAATTCAAATGGAAGATTAATGGTGACATTGAGTGGTGCTATGAGTACTGCAGAAATTGGTAAATCTTTAGCGCCATTAATTAGATCTGGAAAAGTTCATGCAATAACGTGTACAGGTGCAAATCTAGAAGAAGATTTGTTCAATCTTGTAGCACAAAAACATTACAAACAAATTTCAAATTGGAGAAATTTATCTCTTGAAGATGAAAAAAAATTACATGAAGAAGGATATAATCGTGTTACTGATGTATGCATTCCAGAAGATGAAGCAATAAGGCTCATTGAATCAAAAATATTAGAACAATGGAAATCTAAATCGGCCTTTCCACATGAACATATTTTTGCAATTATTGATGATTTAAAGTATGATATTTCAACTGAAGATTCATGGCTATTAGCCGCAAAAAATGCAAACATACCAATCTATGTTCCTGGATGGGAAGATTCAACACTTGGAAATATTTTTGCAGCACACTGCCTATCAAATAATTGTAATATCGATGCAATAAAGGGGGGAACTGAATATATGTTACACTTAGCTAACTGGTATAAAGAATCTAATTACCCAGTAGGGTTTCTACAAATTGGAGGAGGTATAGCAGGAGATTTCCCAATTTGTGTAGTTCCAATGTTAAGACAAGATTTAGGAGAAGATGTACCTTTATGGGGTTGGTTTGCCCAAATTAGTGAATCTAGTGCATCTTATGGAGGATATTCTGGAGCCTTACCAAGTGAAAAAATAACGTGGGGGAAACTCTCTACTGAAACTCCCATGTTTATTATTGAAAGCGATGCTACTATTGTCGCACCAATTCTATTTTCTTATATTTTAGATTAAATCATAGGAACCTACCAAAGATTCAATTGTGATACCAAGTATCTCATGTTATGTTCTGGTGGCATTGGCTTCTAATCATGTTGGGATTTTTGATAATAAGTTTACCAATTTCAATGTGGTATATCAAAGTAGCACCAAGAAAACCAACTAATGAAGGTGATTGGGTTTCAGATAATGCAAAAACAGCATCTGTTACTGTAGATGGACGAATTATTAAAATCAAAAATGTAAGAGATTTTACTTGGAGATCATCTAAAGATCATGATGTAAAATGGAACGAAGAGACTTACAATCTTGATGATTTAATTGGCCTTTATTATATTGTTGAGCATATTCATAAATTTCGTGCACTTGCACATACAATGGTTACTTTTGAATTCAAAAACGATAGATTTCTAACCTGCTCCTTTGAAGTACGTAGGAAAAAGGGTCAACGATTTCATCCATGGACTGGATTGTGGAGAAGTTTCACTTTAATCCAAATTTGGGCTACAGAACAGGATTTATTATGGCTTAGAACTAACCTCAGAAAAAATGAAACTTATCTTTTCCCTTGTGCTACTTTACCTGAAAAAAGAGAGGCAATGTTATTGCAATTATGTAAAAGAACAAATGAATTAGCAGAAAAACCCGAATTTTATCATACTTTAGCAAAATCTTGCACAACTTCATTGATTAGAGAAGCGAATATTGTAACTCCTGGAAAAATTCCATTTAGCATGGGAGAAATAATGCCTGGTTATAGTGTCAAACCTGCAATAAAATTTGGAGTAGTACAAGATTTAGGAGGTTTAGAAAAAACAAAAGAATTGGCTAGAATTGACAAAATTGCATCTAAATTAAATTCTCAAGATGGTTATTCAAAAGCAATAAGAAAAAATTTAGAAGGAAAATTTACACATCCTAAATAACTAGTTTCATTCATATTTATGCATGTAATTGAATACTTGAGATTCCTCTTTTGAAAGTCCTGGATATTTTTTCATATCTTTCACAGAGTTCCAACGTTCCATAAATACTTGATTCTCCCAATCTGTCATCACCATTGGGCGAATATATGACGTTCGGCAAACTGCTCTCGTATTTCCAAGATCTCCTGCCACAGTGTCAATTACTGCCAGCATTGATGCCAAACGTTCTTTTTCATTTGAGCCAGGAATTTTATTATTTTTAGCTAATTTTGAAAGTCCGTCTGCACGTTTTAGATTTACCCCTTTCCAATTTATCATTGGATATTCTTCAAAAGCAGTTCCTTCAACTTCTTTTTTAGCTTGCTCTAGTAACTCAGGAATTTTATTTATCTCTTCTTCTGTTGCTTCAGAAATTAAAGCCAAACGATGTGCTGTTTTCCATGATGCTGCCCATGTACGAAAATCTTTAGCAGTATATTTTGTTTCTTCATCAGTACAAGAATCAAGATATTCATTAATATGATCCGCTTTAAGATCTCTAGCATTGCCGTTGTCATCAAGATACATGAATAAATCCTGTTCATCATCATCGCCACCAATTTTTTTAGATTCTTCAATCATCGAAACAATATCATCATCGGTAATAAGTAATCTCCATCTTTTACCTGATTTACCTGTAAAATCAAAAATTGCATCAATTTTCCCTTCAATAGCTCTTTTTCCTTTTAACAATTCAAGATGCCCTTCTTTAATTGTTGTTAATCCATAAGAATCATTCTCTTTTGCATATTGATCTGATCCTACACGAATATGATACAAATCCATTAATCTTATGACTAAAGCAGCAGATTTGAATTTAGGCATTCCTTTTACAAGTAAATCATCCTTAACTCTAGCTCTTATCTCAACTAAACCTACAACTGCAAATTCATCAATTCCTGAGAACTTAATATCTGCTTTTACTGCATTCCATTCTGGATGATATCGATACTGTAATCTTCCTTTTGCGTCTTTCCCTGTTGCTTGAATATGTCCTCTATCATTTGGATTAAACCAAACATCAACCCATGCAGGAGGAACTACTAAAGAGTTGAAACCAGTTATTCTTTCCTCATCTTCTATTTTTTCACCTGATGGTAAAAAATAATCCCAATACATTGTTTCTTTTTCACCTTCTTCTTTTGGGGGCACTATCACTTTTTTACGAGTTATTCCTTTTACTGTTCTATCACTAATAACTAGTCCCGCCAATTTGGCTGCCATGTTCGAATCGGTCTTCACAAAAACTCGTTCAATCACTAGGTTGAAATAATTAGTTATCAATATGACAGCCTTGGCTATCCCATGAATATTGATCTAAATATGAAATTAATTCTGATAACCTTTCAAAATTAACACCTAAATCGCCCATTCCTAATCTACTTTGACTCTGTAATGTAACATCTGTAAGATTGCTTCCTTCTAAACAGGCAGTAGTTACATAAATATCATCTGGGAAAAATAGAAATTCTGAATTATCTTTGAAATGTAAAAAATAATTGTTTTGTGTTTCATTAAATTCACTAAACAATATCTTAGCTCCTTTCTCATTGATTAGCCAATTAGATATTACTTCTTTGACTTCTGATGAGGAGGCTAGAATTTGAGGTGCTTCTAAATTATTATACCTATATGATGTACCAACAGAATCAACTCTCACACAATTTCCACTGTTTAAGGGGCAATTTTCAGGCATAACCTCTACTAGAGGGTTAGGTGCGGCGATTTGAATCAAGAATATTGTTACAACCCATAAAGCAAATGCTCTTAGAGCCATTTTGGTTATTCTTTTTCTAATAAATTTCATTCTAACCATTAAAGCACCAAATATTTCATGATTCTAATTCCTCTGGCCTAATCCTTAACCATGTTTGTGCTAAGAAAATCAATAAATAAATTGAACCAAGCCATAATGCAGGTTTAACAATTACATTTAATCCATAAGAATCTAAACCTAACGGAAGATAACTCAATGCTTCTTCCATTGTAGTTACTGTAGATGCTGTTGTAATTATTACTATAGTCATAAAAAATAACAAACTAAAGAAATCTAAAATCCAACGTAATCCTTCCATTACAGATTTACTCGTAGCCTTCATCTGATTAATTTCTGAACCTGTAACCACGCTTGTTAATCCACTTACACTTGATTGCATTAAAGTTATCAGATCACGACCTCCTTTCCATTCCATCTTACCTAATCTAAATCTATTTACAAATTCAATTACCACAAACAATAATACCCAAATTACTGCCATTTCAAGTAGTGATTCTGCACCCCTTAAATCAGGACCGTTGTCTCCTGAAACCCAAATAAATAACCCAACTAACCATCCTGTCATGAAATATTGAGTCCAATTTGAAAAGCGGGACAGTTTTTGTTTTAATTCACGATCATGTCCTAAAAATGCTTCTAAGATTACTACCAATAATACTGCAATTCCTAAAACTAATGCAATTAATACCCACCAACCATTATTTGCAGGTTCATTATCTTTCCAACCAAGTAACAATGATATCATTGTCCAAGCTATAACTACGGTAGATGCTAAATTTGTAATTGCTTGCATAACATATAATGGATCATGACTATCACGAAGGACAGATAAACCACCTACTAACCTAACTTCAAATGCTTCTTCTGAGTCTTCATCTTCCTCTACTGTTTCCTCTACAGTTTCTTCTACTGTTTCCTCTACAGTTTCTTCTACTGTTTCCTCTACAGTTTCTTCTACTGTTTCCTCTACAGTTTCTTCTACTTGATCAGAATTTCCTAATCTTAAATCTACAACTTGTTGTGCTGTCCATCCTGCCTCAACTAATTGTTCATCTGTCCATTTAGAATAATCTACATTCTCTTCACTTGATTCTGTGGCTTCAACTTCATTGGCCATGTGTACTCCACTTATTACGATGATAATAATTATTCACAATATACTAAACTACCAAAATTACATTGTATTGATAGCCTAAGGCACCAATAATGGGACTTGGCTTACTGTACGTTACTCACCCAAATGAAAAAGATGCTGATGCTCTTTGTCAATCATTATTAGATGATAATTTAATTGCCTGCGCAAATTTATTTCCAATAAATAGTATTTTTAATTGGGAAAATAAAAAAACTAAGGAAAATGAAATTGTGAGTTTAATTAAATTCAATAAAAATAAAATAGATGAAATAGAAAAGCGAATTAAGGAATTACATTCATACGAGGTGCCCTGCATAATAAGAATCACTGCAACAGCAAATAATGAATTTGAAAATTGGATAAATAATCAGTAGGTGAATTATATGAAATTAAGATGTCTTGTTCTTCTTTCTTTTTTTATTTCAGCTTCCTTATTTTCTAATGTCAATATGGCAGAAAATTCTTGGCCAGGGGAACCAATTGATAATCACGTTCACATGACTTGGGCTGCTATGACACTTGAAGTCAATGAATGGGCAGACGAAAACCCAGATATTGTTGATTTGGCTGATGTTGGTAAATCAGAACTTGGCAAGAGTCTCTGGGTTGTTCGATTATCTGATTGGTCTATGGAAACAAAAGCTGATGGAAGTCCTAAAGAAATCATATACATTGATGGAGGACACCATGGAAATGAATACCTAGGTACCGCCCTTGCGTGGTTATCAGCAAAATGGTACATCAATGGATGGAACGAAGGAAATGAAGAAGCGGTTCAAGTATTACAAAATTCAGAAGTCCACATTCTAATCATGCTAAATCCAGATGGTAATGACTTCGACACACGATGGAATATCAACCAAGTAGATTTGAATCGTAATTATGATCATTACTGGAATACATGCCCAACTACACAACCTGGAAGTAGTGCATTCAGTGAATCTGAAACTCTTGCTAATTCAATTTACATGAATACTGTCGTTCCCGATGCTGACCTCTATGTTACAATGCATACTGGAGTTTGGATAATGCTCTACCCATGGGGTAAATGGCCAGAACAACCATCAGATTGGGAATTGTTCCATCATATTCGTGATGATGTTCATGCCAATATCTCAGACATTCCAATTCAGAATGCAAATCAAGGTTTATATCCAAACTGCGGAACTAGCAGAGACTATGGATACGGCGTAATGGGTTTCCCCACATTCACCTTCGAAACCGATGATGAACAATTTGTTCCAGGCTCTTTCGAATCTTTAGAAGATCGACTAAATGAAGAAATGGATGTTATGAGATATCTAATCAATAACGTTTGGTATTGGAGGGCTAGATTAAATATCACTTCAATGGAAATTAATGAAGGTATAGGAATTAATCTCAATGTCAAAAACCTAGGGTATGCAACTACTTCAAATGCAACCATACAATACCTTGATGACTCTGGTGCTATATTGTGGAGTTCGAACAATTTTTCAGTAAATGCTACAAATAGTTCAAATGTGGTTTTAGACGCATCTAATCTAACATTAATTGAAGGTGGTAATTTCGAATTATATTATCAAAAACGTGTGATTGATTCATCAAAATGGGTTAATGAAAATATTTCTAATGACTTAATAATAATCTTTTCAGAGGATGAAGATAGTTTTCTTGGGGGATCATTAATTTTTGATCCAACTGCGATTATTTTAGTATTTTTGTTAGCAGCCAGTTGGAATAAACGTCGTTATTAATCGCCGACTTTGAATAGTCGAACTTAATGGCCCCATCAAGTGATACAATGAAAATACAAGTAGAAGAAATTTCAGCTCTAAATGGCACACTAATATTACCTTGTTTTGAAGGTTGCGAAAAACCACCAAGTAAAACAATGAACGAAGCAGATAGAGTAACTAGAAGTTTAATTAAAAAAATTCTAGCAAGCGATGATTTTTCGGGAAAGTCTGAAGAAAACATGAGTGTTTTTGGTGGAGGGAATAAAGTAATCCTGGCAGGATTAGGAAAAAAGGATAAAATTACAACAAAAATTGCAAGAGATACAGGAGCAAAAACATTAGCAAAGCTTTCTAAAAATCATGGCAAGGATTTGACTATCAGATTTTCTTCAGAATGGAAATTAAATATGATGGCTGCTTTTGTAGAAGGTATGATTCTAAGAGATTACAAATATGACAAATATATCTCAAAGAAAGATGATGATAATGATGATAGCCCATTCAATTTACATATACAATGTTCACCAAGACATGTAGATAATCTGAAAAATATGTGTGAAGAAAGTTACAATGTTGCAACTGGTGTTCATTTGGCAAGAGATTTAGGCAATTCACCACCAAATGATCTTTATCCAATGGCCTATGCAAATATTGCAAAAGATTGGGCTAAAGGAAAAAAGAATGTATCAGTTACAGTAATTGATTGGGAAGGAATTCTTGAAAATAAAATGGGAGGACTTGAAAATGTTGGTAAAGGAAGTAGCCGTAAACCATGTATGGTTATCTTTGAAATGAACAAACCTACTAAGGGTGGAAATCCACCTGTAATTGTTGGTAAAGGAATTACATTTGATACTGGAGGTATCTCTCTTAAACCTGGAGCTAGTATGGATGAAATGAAATATGACATGCATGGTTCTGCAACAGTATTTGGACTAATGCAAGCACTTCATGCATGTGGCCATTCAAAACACATTGTTGGAATTTCATGTATGGCTGAAAACATGCCAGGCTCTAACGCATATAGGCCAGGTGACGTAATACCTACCTATTCTGGAAAAACAATTGAAATTCTAAATACTGATGCTGAAGGAAGAAATGTTCTTGCAGATGGTTTATGGAAATCAGGAGAGTTTAATCCAAAATTTATTGTTGATTTAGCAACATTAACTGGTGCTTGTGTAGTTGCATTAGGTCACGAAGCAAGTGGACTTTGGTCAAATAATGATGAGTTACGAGAAAAAATCCGTGCAATGGGTGCAGAAGTAGATGAACTTGCATGGCCAATGCCATTATTGCCTGCTTTTGAAAAAGAAATGACTGGATCAAAAATTGCAGATGTTAGAAATTTAGGAACTACTAGATGGGGTGGATCAAATACTGCTGCAGCATTCCTAAAACAATTCGTACCAAAAATGAGCGATGATAAAGATGCTGAACAATATCCTTGGGCACATCTTGATATCGCTGGAACTGCATGGGGTGCTTCTACAAATGCAACTGTTGCACATGGGGCAACTGGAATTCATGTAAGAACACTTTACCATTTACTCAAAAACGAATAAAGTTTGAATTAAGTTGAAGATTTCATTTCTCCAACTGTCATTCCCGCTTGCTTTGCTGCTCCACGTTCTCTTGATGCTTCAGATGCAGATACCATGTAAAGTTCTGAAAGATAATCAAGATGTCCAGGCGATGTTACAACCATAATATCATCTGAAGTAAATTGATCTGGGGATGAATATCCACAAGACTCGCAGAGCATATATACCTCTTTTTCTAAGGTTTTAGCATAATTTGCAACCCTTTTTGCAGCGGCTTCTACATCTAATGTTCTTTCTAATTTTTTATCTTGAGTTGCAATACCTGTTGGGCATCTATTAGAATTACAATCTAATGCTTGAATGCAACCTAAAGCCAACATAAAACCACGTGCAATATAAACTCCATCTGCTCCAAGAGCCATTGCAACTGCAACATCAATAGGTGTAGCAATCTGTCCTGAAGTTAACAAATACACTTTATCTCTTACACCATGTTTACGTAAAGCCCAGTCAACCATTGCAATACCTTGTTTCATAGGAACTCCTGCATGGCTAGCAAGTACCAAAGGTGCAGCTCCTGTACCTCCTTCTCCACCATCTACAGAAATAAAATCTGGTCCGCGTCCTGGTTCTGCAGCCATTGCTTCTGCAATTGCTTCAATTTCCTCAATATGTCCTGCGACAATTTTGATTCCAATTGGTTTATCTGCTATCTTACGTAAACGATCTAAAAAATCAAATAAACCTGCAAGGTCCTTAAATTCATCATGTCTAGGAGGTGAAAGAATATCCTTCCCCCTTGGAACTTTTCGTATTTCTGCTATTTCAGAAGTGATCTTTTCTTTAGGTAAAATACCTCCTTTTCCTGGTTTTGCACCTTGCATCAATTTTAGTTCAACCATTCCAACATTTTCATGAGATGTTATTTTTCCGAATGCCTCATCTGAAAAATTTCCTTCTTCGTCTCTACAACCAAACTTTCCAGTACCGAGTTGAAAGATTACATTACCTCCCATTTGATGGTATGGAGCAAAACCACCTTCCCCCGTATTATGATATATTCCTACTTTCCCTGCTCCTTTATTTAATGCTGAAACAGCACGAGATGATAATGAGCCAAATGACATTGCAGATATATGAACAAAATGTTTCAATGTCACCGTGTTTTTTACTCCTGTATGTTCTCCAATTACTCTATGATATCCTTCATGTTCGTTTTCTTTTCTTTTGAACATAGAGGGCATTACAGTATAAGTTCCAACTGCATCAAAATCAACTTGACTTCCAAAACCAATAGTGTTATTTTTACCCTTAGAGGTTGAATAAACCCAATTCCTAGTAACTCTATTAAATGGTTTTTCTTCAAGATCATTCGCAAACCAATATTGACGTAAAAGAGGACCTAAATGTACTGAAACCCAACGTCCCCAATAAAGCACTGGGAAACGTCTTTGAACAGGATTTGCAGTTTGGAAAAAATCATGGAAAAACAATATAACTATTCCAATTATGAGAGACCCTGCTATCAAAGAAAATATGTGAAAAAAGGTTCCATTTCCAAAACTATCTACAAGGTAATCATTGCTAAAACATGATGCACCTAATACTGCGGTCAGCCAGCCAATCCACCAAAAGTGCCACTTCGCCATGAATGGGCAACATTAATTTAGACTTTGAATGAATCGTAAGAAAAATTAAATTTTCTAGATTCAATCAGTATCATCAATTACTTCATAATCAGTATCAACAACATCATCTTCAATATTTATTGATGTACCTTCTGTTGCAGTTTGTTCTTCGGAAACTGCTGCTGCTGCTGCCTCATAAAGTTTGGTTGAAATACCATGCATAGCCGCTTCTATCTCACTAACCTTAGCTTGAATTGCAGCCTCATCTATCTCTTCAATATCGATTAATTGATCATCTTTACGAATTAATAAATCTAATTCATCGAGAAGTGATTTAACTCCCTCTGTTTCTGAATCTTCTAATTTATCTCCTGCTTCGTCCAATGTTTTCTTAGTCTGATAAACAATACTATCTGCTTGATTTCTTAAATCAACACGAGCTTTTCTTCTTTTATCTTCTTCAGCAAATTCTTCAGCTTCATTAATTTTTGTTTGTATTTCATCTTCAGTCAATGATGTTTGAGATTCAATCTTCACTGATTGTTCTGTTCCAGTACCCAAATCTTTTGCTGTAACATTTACAATTCCATTAGCATCTATATCAAATGTGACTTCTATTTGAGGTACTCCACGTGGTGCTGCTGGAATTCCAACTAAGTGAAATTGACCTAATGTAACATTATCTTTTGCAAACTCACGTTCACCTTGAAGTACATGTACTTCAACTGCTGGTTGATTATCTGCAGCAGTAGAGAATACTTCACTACGTCTTGTTGGAATTGTTGTATTTCTATCAATTAAACGTGTCATTACTCCTCCTAATGTTTCAATTCCAAGTGAAAGAGGAGTTACATCAAGAAGTAAAATATCTCCTACATCTTCATCTCCAACAATTATTCCTGCTTGTAAAGCTGCACCTGCAGCCACTGCTTCATCAGGATTCATGCCTTTGAATGGTTTCTTTCCAATTGCTTTCTCCAAAGCATCTTGAACCGCAGGAATCCTAGTTGATCCCCCAATTAAAATTACTTTGTCAACCTCACTTTTTCCAATTCCTGCATCTTTCATTGCCCTCATTGTAGGTTTCATTGTTGATTCTACTAATTTAGAAGTTAACTCGTCAAATTTAGCTCTTGTAAGATTAATGTCAAGATGTTCTGGTTGACCATCTTTCATAGTAATAAATGGTAAATTAATCTGAGTTTGTGATGTACCTGACAATTCAATCTTTGCTTTTTCAGCTGATTCTTTTAATCTACTCATTGCTTGATTATCATTACTAAGATCAATTCCTGTTGATTTTTTGAAATCAGATACTAACCATTTGATAATGGCTTCATCAAAATCGTCTCCTCCCAATCTGTTATTACCATCTGTTGCCTTAACTTCAATTTGAGGTTGGCCATCAACTGTGTAAATTTCTAGTATAGATACATCGAAAGTTCCTCCTCCGAGATCATATACTAAAATTGTCTGATCATCCTCTTTGTCAACCCCATAAGCAAGTGCTGCTGCTGTAGGTTCATTGATAATTCTTAATACCTCTAAACCTGCAATTCTACCTGCGTCTTTTGTAGCCTTCCTTTGTGCATCTGTAAAATATGCTGGGCAAGTTATTACTGCCTTTGATACTTTATGACCAAGGTATGCTTCTGCATCTGCTTTTAATTTCTGTAATATAAAAGCTGAAACTTCTTGTGGAGTATATTTATTATCATCTAAATCCATATTCCATTTGGTTCCCATTTCTCTTTTTACAGATAAAATTGTTCGATCAGAATTTGTTACTGCCTGGCGTTTAGCAGTTATTCCAATCAATCTCTCTCCTTCTTTAGTAAATGCAACTACACTAGGAGTGGTTCTTGCTCCTTCTGAATTAGGTATTATTACCGCTTCTCCATTTTCAAGTGTTGCTACACAACTGTTTGTCGTTCCTAAATCTATTCCTATTACTGTTCCCATTTTTATTCCTCCTCTATACTAATCATTCCACTCGAACTTGGTGGTCTAAGCTTAAGTTTCATATCTAGAATTCCATTATTTAAGTCCCATTCCTCGAGAGTATCACATGATTGTGGAAGACTTATTCTCTTAAGTGGAGAGACTTGTGATGTTGAAAAAATCTCTAATAATTTGCCATTATTTACTAAATGTAAGGACATTTCATCACTAACGATATCATATTTAGATACATCAGTTGTTGCATGCAAATGCCAACCATCTAGATACCAATCTGCTGTTGGTAAATTTTGTATTTCTTCCAAATTTGAGTCTTCTTCAATTTCTATATTCATTGTTTCTTTTTTCCTAATCGGCTTTTGTTCAACTCTAAATCCAAGGTTGTTGAACATTTCTGCTATGTCTGCACCACCAGAAATAGCATCTTTAATTGAGCTTATGTCAATATTAAAATTCACATCTTTTGAATTAAATTTTTCTGGATCTATACCCATCATATCAAATTGTTTAATCATATCCTTAACCATATTTGCAAATATTTTTTCATCCATAGGTAAATTCATTCCAGAAAATAATTCCATTAATTGTTTAATTACTTCATCTTCAAATTTATCACTTGCTTCGTCGGACATGCTCATCACCTCACTAGGTAACCTGAGGTTGTATAGTGGAGATATATAAACATTTTTTTATTTAGAGTGAAATTTACATTTGTATCAACAATCAAACACTTTTCAGATGGGCTTAATACTGACTATTAATTCGACCCTTTGTTTGAAATGAGTGGAGGAGATGAGGCCCAGTTATTGAATGATACAAGTCGTATCAAAGGAAAGGAGGCTTTATTCAGAAATATAGAGGCTGCTGATGCACTATCTGGGGCAATAAGATCTACTTTAGGGCCTAAAGGCCTAGATAAAATGCTAGTTTCAGACAATGGCACTGTAAAAATAACTAACGATGGAGTAAATGTATTAAAAAATGCAAAAATAGAACATCCAATTGCAAAAATGCTAATTGATATTGCAATTAATCAAGAAAATACTGTTCGGGATGGTACAACTACCTCAGTATTATTAGCTTCGGAATTATTACAAAACGCTTGGGAATTATATGTAAAAGGCATCCATCCTTCAATAATAGCAAATGGATATTCCCTTGCATACGATAAATGCAATGAATTGATTGAAGAATTTGCAATAAAAATAAATAACGATACACTATTAGAATCTGCAACAAAAACTTCTCTTTCTGGTGTTGGAGGTTTAAAATTACAAAACACTCTGACTGAATTAACATGCAAAGCAGCAAAAGGCATTTCTATTCACTTGAAAAATGAAATTACTGCAAATCCAAATAATGTGAAAATTATTTCTCAAAAAGGTGGAGTTGCGACTGATAGTTATCTTGTAGAGGGATTAGTTCTAGCAAAACAAGCATGTAGCCCAGATATGAAAAGGAATCATAAAGAAGGTACAATATTAATTATTGATGGAGGAATTGAAAAAAGAAAAACTACAATCCAATCAAAAATTAACTTCACCGACCCATCAATGATTTCAGCCTTTAGAGACAAAGAATTAGAATTAATTTCAAAACAAATAGAAAATATAATTCAACTAAAACCTACTATTGTTGTTTGTAGAGATGGTATCGATGATGCTGCCATCAGATTATTAGAAAAAAATGATATTACTGCATATAGAAGAGTTGAAAGAAATGATTTCGAACTATTATCAAGAGCTTGTTCAGCATCTATTGTAGCATCTCCTATGTCTGCAAAAAAGAGTGACTTAGGTTTCTTTAAAGGAAGTTATGAAGAAAATTGGTCTGGAGTTGTACATTGGATTTTGAAGGGAACAAAACAAAATGGCGTTACTTTAGTAATCAGAGGAAGTAGTGATCAACTAATACAAGAAATTGAAATTTCTTTTTTAGATGCTTTGAGTGTCGCTTGTCAAATAATAGAAAATGGGAAAGTTCTGTCGGGAGGGGGAGCGACTCAAATGGCATTAAGCAGAACTTTGAAAGAATGGTCTCAAGAATTTGAAGGTAGAGAATCTCTTGCAATTCTTGCATATGCTGACGCATTAGAAATAATACCTCGTACATTAGCAATTAATGCGGGGTTGGATCCAATTGATCAAATATTAGCACTAAATGCTGCACAAGCTTCTGCAAAATCAAATATTTCCAATAAATTAGGAATAGATATTCATAATTCTACAATTTCAAATATGTATGATTTAGGTGTCATAGAAACAATACAAAATCATCAACAATGCTTAGCAGGCTCTACATCCGCAGCAATAAGCATATTGAGAATTGATGATGTTCTTTGGGCAAAAAATGATCCTACAATTCCTGAAGGTATCGGTGAAGAAGAAGGTCTTGAATGATAATCATTTACTCAATGATTCTATCATTTTTGTACACATTAAATCTAAATCATACTCTAATTTGAATCCCCAATCTTGTTCTGATAATGTGCCATCAGTTTCATCAGGCCATGTATTTGCATATTCTTGACGGTGATCTGGTACAAAAGTACATTCAAATCCAGGTATTTTTTCTTGAATTTTTAGAGATAACTCTTCGGCTGTGAAATTCAAACTAGGTAAATTATAACCTCCCCGTATTGTTAATTTTTCACTTGGTGCATCCATTAATTGAAGTGTTGCCCTAATAGCGTCATCGATATACATCATTGGGAGTCGAGTGTCTTTTTCAACAAAACAGGAATATTTTTTCGATGAAATAGCCTCATGAAAAATTTCAACCGCATAATCTGTGGTTCCTCCACCAGGCATTACTTTCCATGAAATTAATCCTGGATAGCGAAGCCCCCTAATGTCAACTCCATGCACCGAATGATAATATTCTGCCATCAATTCACCAGTTACCTTTGTAACTCCGTAAATTGTTGATGGGTTTAATGGAGAATTCTGAAAAGCAAGATTACCTACATCTGAACCAAATACAGCAATAGAAGATGGAGAAAATATTCTAAATTTATATTTTCTAGATAGTTCTAAGATATTTAACAATCCATCCATATTTATTTTCCAACATAATTCAGGGTTTTTTTCACCCGCTGGTGATAAAATTGCTGCTAAATGATAAACTTCATTGATTTTGAATTTTTTAATTACGCTCTCTAATTGTTCAAAATCAAGCACATCTAATTTTAAAAAATTGATTCCTGTCTTTTCTAATTTATTTGTTTCACGTATATCTGTTGCAACTATACATTCTGAACCAAATTTATTTGATAAAGCATTTAATAATTCGATTCCTATTTGGCCGAGGGCACCTGTAACTAAAATTCGTCTTTCTGAAGACTCCCCCATAACCCTTCTACAATATAGTCGATACTTGAATCTAAAGGTATTAATTAAGGAATTTAATGCTCAAAAATCAAAAATAAACAAAATGATAATTAAAGGGGACGAAGGGATTAGTACCCCGTTGATGGCATGAAGTACGTCATAGTGTCGGGTGGAGTCCTAAGTGGATTAGGTAAAGGTGTAACTGCCTCTAGTCTTGGTGTATTGCTAAAATCGGCAGGGTTATGCGTTACTGCAATAAAAATAGATCCTTATTTGAATAGCGATGCAGGTACTATGAGTCCCTTTGAACACGGTGAAGTTTTTGTGTTGGATGATGGCGGAGAAGCAGATTTAGACTTGGGTAACTATGAACGTTTTCTTGATGTAACTTTAGGTCGCGATAATAATTTAACTACTGGAAAAATATATTCTAAAGTAATTGAATCTGAAAGAAGAGGGGATTATCTTGGAAAAACTGTACAAGTAGTGCCACATATTACTGATTCTATCCAAGATTGGATTCAAGAAGTTGCTCATCGACCAGAAGAAGGAACGAATAATACTCCTGATGTATGTGTTGTCGAATTAGGTGGAACTGTTGGAGACATAGAAAGCGCACCATTTATTGAAGCACTGAGGCAATTTCAATTTAGAGTTGGACCTGAAAATATTTGCTTTGTTCATGTATCTCTTGTCCCAGTCATGAGTCCTGTTGGTGAACAAAAAACCAAACCTACTCAACACTCGGTACGTGAATTAAGAGGTTTAGGTATTACTCCAAATGTAATAATTTGCCGTTCTGAAAGACAATTATCTGAAGATGCAAGACAAAAGATTGCTTTATTTTGCCATGTTAAACCTAACGCTGTCTTGTCTGCAAGTGATGTTTCAAATATATATCGAGTGCCACTTTTACTAGATCAGCAAGGTGCATTAGTTCTACTTTCACAAAAATTTGGTTTTAAAATTCCAGCAGAAAGACCTCTATTAGATGACTGGATGGAAATGGCTACAAATGTCGATGACCTTACTGAAGAAGTTTGTATTGCTATGGTTGGAAAATATACTGGCCTCTCGGATTCTTATTTATCTGTAATTAAAGCGTTAAATCATGCATCTATAGCTTCATCTAGAAAGTTAGTAATAGAATGGATAGAAGCAAGTAATCTAGAAAATAATGTTGCCAAATCAGATCCACAAATTCATGCTGACTCTTGGGAGAGATTAAAAAACGCAGATGGTATTTTAGTTCCTGGAGGGTTTGGAGATAGAGGTATTGAAGGGAAAATATTAGCTGCTGAATATGCACGTACTTCATCTACTCCATATCTCGGCATTTGTTTAGGATTACAAATAGCAATAATTGAATTTTGTAGAAATGTTTTGAACTGGGATAACGCAAATTCAACGGAATTCAATGATAACACTCCTCATCCCGTTGTAATTTATATGCCTGAAATATCTAAAACACACCTTGGAGGTACTATGCGATTAGGGTCTCGAGGAACAATAATTAAAGATAGAAAAAGTATGGCTTCAAAATTATATGATGGAGCTGAAATAGTTTATGAAAGACATCGTCACAGATATGAAGTTAATCCAGATGTTATCGAAAAGATCGAATTAGCAGGCATGAATTTTGTAGGTAAAGATGAAACTGGTCAACGTATGGAAATTATTGAGCTTTCAAATCATCCTTTTTTCTTTGCCACTCAATATCATCCAGAATTTAAAACTCGCCCTACAAGACCAAGTCCACCATTTTATGGATTATTAATGGCTGCATCAAAACAACTTTAATTATTTGGAGAATCTATTTTTACAATTTTAATTGTCCTATATCCTTGTATCATTTTGATATATTTTTTCCCTCTGATTTCTTCATCTAATAATGAATCCCCAGTATCAATTCTTATTCTTGAAATTGAAAGTAATTTTGCTGGCGTAGCGACACCCATTATATTTCCAATTCCTATTTTCCTTAACACCCTGGGAGACAATTGTAAATTGCCTCTCCCTATCAAAAATCCTTGACCTCCCATTGGAGATAATAATAATATCAACTCATTATTTTCATTATTTTCTAAAATTTCAATAATTTCGTTTTCTGATAAATCGGCCCCTATTAATTGATCCCCTTTACTTATATCTATTCCGAGTAATGTAGTATTTAATCCGCAATGTTTTGCAATTTTATTAAGACTTCCTCCCGCCCCCCAAATAATTAAATTATTTTTATTTTGAATATATAATTCGAAAATATGTTCACTTAATGACTCAATGATCTCTTCTTCTCCAATGGCCTGTATTTGATGCTTACTTCCTTGAATCCAAAGTGGGCTTGCTGGAGTTATTGCTTGCCCAAACATATCTATTTTCCATTCTCCTTTTCGATAAGATTCCTCGTCCATATCAAGTACTTCTGTTGTTGAAAAACCTAATTCTCCATTAATCCATGCAACTAATACTTCTGCGGCTGCATTAGTATCTTCTGCAAAACAACCAGAATACATCTTAACTCCAGAAGGTACGCCAATTAATGGGGTGTTTGATGCATTTAATGATTCCAATTTTTCAACAATATCTCTTGTAGTTCCGTCTCCTCCAGCATAAAGTAACAAATCTATATTTTCTTCTAGAATTAATTCTACAGCCTTATGAGTATCTTCAGAAGTAGTCTTGCCATTCCATTCACCTACTATTTTTTTTTCTTGAAATTTAATATCTGTTATCCAATCTGAACCCATTTTTCCGCCACAAATTATCAATTCAAATTCCGCACATCTTCCCAACTTAATTAATTCGAAAATATTAGTTAATGTATCTCTCATTCTTGGACCTGCACGATCTTTTGCACCCGATTTTCGTGCTTCTTCGGCACGACCATCACTACCCTTGAAACCTAATTTTCCTCCAAGGCCTGCATCAGGATTTACCAGCACACCAATTCGCGCCACGACACTACGTGAAGAAACACCATAATAACTCAACTAGTGTAAGATAAGGCGGCGTTGTCAAATATAACCACATAAACGCAAGTATCAGAACCATGTCACTGATATCAGTTCTCTTAGAGACTAATGAAGTCAATGAATACGCATCAGGCATTACTGCAGCAGAAGTAATTTCAGACATTCATGGAAGAAAACATGGTTGTGTTGCAGCAATTATTGATGGAATTGAAAGAGACCTTTCATTTGAGTTATCTACAAATTGTGAAATATCAGGAATTAAGGCTGATTCTGAAGAAGGAATGCATATCCTAAAACATTCTTGTGCACATCTATTAGCACAAGCAGTTACTGAATTATTCCCTGACGCAAAACCTACTATTGGCCCAGCAATTGAAAATGGATTTTATTATGATTTTTCTATGCAAAACATAGGAGATGAAGAATTAAAATTAATTGAGAAAAAAATGAGTGAAATCTGTAGGAAAAATTTGAATATTCAACGCTTTGAATATACTGAAGATGAATTAAAACAAATTTTCAAGGATAACCCTTACAAAATTGAAATTATTAATGATAAATTAGAGGCAGGTGAAGGTTCTAGTTTGTACAAACAAGGTGATTTTGTTGATTTATGCTTAGGACCTCATGTTCCTTTTACCTCTAATCTAATGCACTTCAAATTAACATCGATTTCTTCAGCATATTGGAGAGGTGACCAATCTAATGATCAATTAGTTAGAATTTATGGAATGGTATATCCCACCAAAGAATTGCTAAAGGAACGTATTAGGCAATTATCTGAAGCAAAATTAAGAGATCATAGAGTAATTGGTAAAGACATGCAATTATTCCATATAGATGAAACCGTTGGACAAGGATTAATCCTATGGACTCCTAGAGGTGCAAGTGTTCGACAAGAATTACAAAATTTTATTTCTTCAGAACTTCATAAACAATATTACAAACAAGTTTTTACTCCACACATAGGAAAATTAGATCTTTATCGAGCAAGTGGACATTTCCCTTATTACCAAGAAAGTCAATATCCTCCATTAATTAATCACGATGAAATGAAAAAATTTGCAGATGAAGGTTGTTCCTGTTCAGACTTAGCAAATAAAATGAAAGAAGGTGAATTTAATGGATACCTCTTGAAACCTATGAATTGCCCTCATCATATCAAAATTTATTCATCTCAACCGAGATCTTACCGAGATTTACCACTAAGATTAGCTGAATTCGGAACGGTATATCGTTGGGAACAATCGGGAGAAATAAGTGGGATGACTAGAGTCAGAGGATTTACACAAGATGATGCTCACTTATTTTGTCGTAAAGACCAAATTGAAGAAGAATTACTAGGATGTCTAAGTTTAGTGAAGACTATATTCTCAACATTAGGTATGGAAAATTATCGAGTACGTGTAGGATTGAGAGATCCTGACAGTAGTAAATATGTAGGTTCAGAAAATCTTTGGGATTCAGCCGAAGAAGCATGTAGAAATGCTGCGAAATCTCTTGAAGTTGAATTCTCTGAAGAACCTGGTGAAGCAGCATTTTATGGACCAAAAATTGATTTTGTAGTAAAAGATGTACTTGGAAGAGAATGGCAACTTGGAACTGTACAAGTTGATTATAATTTACCTGAAAGATTTGATTTACAATATGCTGGTTCTGATGGAGAAATGCATAGACCCGTAATGATTCATAGAGCACCATTTGGTTCAATGGAACGATTTTGTGGTGTTTTGATTGAGCATTTTGCAGGAAAATTTCCTACTTGGCTCTCTCCAACACAGGTTGCTATTGCAACAATTTCTGAAAAACATTCAGATTATGGTAATCAAATTGCAGAAAAATTACATTCATTAGGAGTGAGAGTTGATGCTGATTTCTCTGATTCAACTATTGGTAAAAAAATAAAAACATTGAGGAAATTAAAACCACCATATACACTAATTATTGGTGATGAAGAAATAAATAATAACCAAGTTAGTATTAGAGGATTAAATAATGCTCAAAGAAATGGAATTGGGATTGACGAATTTATTTCTGAATTACTTGAAGAAATAACTTCAAAAAAACAAGGATATAATTTAACACCTAAAGAATAATTTTATTTGAATAAACACACATCAGGCTTTTTAAAAATCCTATGTCTATTAGCTGCAATAATTCTATACACAATATCTCGAAGTGGTAAAGGAAATAACCAACAAATAGGATACCACATTGCATAATACCATTTCAAATAAAGAAGAATTCTGATTCCTGCCGCTGAACGAATATATGGTTTACCATTTCTTATTAGATACACAGTATCTGCATCTTTTTGTTTTTGAGTAAATTTAGTAATCAATTCCTGTGCTTCTTCAGATTCTATTGAAAGATAATCTATCTCTGCCTTCGAGGATTTTCTTTTGTCAACGAATATTGCCACTTTATTGCATAATCCACACTCTCCATCAAGTAATAAAGTATCTTTTTCCCTAACCATTTTAATCACTCTGTAGATTCAATAGACCATGTATGAACATAAACACCATTTGACATATGTACAATATCAGGAATTAATGGATTCTTAATTCCAAGATCATAAGACTCTGTAAGTGTATTTACACTTAATGTTGCTTTACCTTCCTTGAAAATCCAAGGATTGTGCAATGTATATGCCATTTTAGATGTGTTCTTATGTTTGACATATAAAGAATATCTCTCAAACAAAAATTCCTCTATTGAATTAGGTTCTGCTTGCATTTCATCACTAATTGCAACACATTTCCCCTTCAATTCAAACCCTTTTTTTGATCTTCTTGATTCCCATTGAAAAATGTCTTCTTTAATTTTCAACTTACATTTTGCATAATTGTAAGGCAACCCATAAGCTCTTGGCGCATATGCACAAGTAACTCTACTTTGTGCATCTAATGTCAAAAAAAGTACCCCTGCTTTCCCATTCTTCTTTACATATGTTCTAATATTAAATTCAGGGAATGTTGAGATTCCAGGTACTGCAGGTAAATATCTAGGCCTTACATTCTTCATTAGAAAAGGAATTACTCCAACATAGGATTTACCATTGAAATAATCAATTTCTACATCTTCTGGGATGTATTGTTTCAATTTTTCAGGCTCAACTTCCCAATGTAAAAAACTTAAGTTTCGCCATTCTTGTACAAGAGAATGTGATCTTTTTGGCATTGGAAATGGAAGATGGTCTTGTCGAATCTGCTTTACCATTTTAAATCAATCCATTACGAAAATTTACATTTATTCCTCTTGAAAATGTTGTAAATTATTCGGTGAAAATAGCATCTTTAAACCTAAAAGTAAGGCTAAAAGTCCAGTTCCTCCTGAAACAAATAATAACCAATATGGTTTTTCATTTTGATTGTTATCTGAAGGTTCTATTGCTGATTGTTCGACTTTTTCTTCTTCACAATCAGCACCGAAACAATAACTGTTAATTGCATCCATATGTGTATCTGCTTTTACAATAATTGTAAAATTTCTACTTTCAACAAGTGTATCATTCAAATAAATCATATCTGTATATACATATGTTCCTATATCCGCTGTATCATTAAAATAGACTTCAAAAGTTACTGCACAGCCTGGGGTTTTATTTCCTGTTTCATCAAGACAAGTTCCATTTGATGTCCATGCTAATAATGTTCCAGAATCCCATTCATTAGTTCCATTGTAAAGGCCGTCTCCATTTGAATCAAAAACAATCCTATGAGTTACATTTTCTCTGCTATCAAGATTAATCCAATATATACTATCTCCTATCAAAATAGTTGCAACATTTGGTTCCGCATTTAATTGTTTAATGTTTGTTGTTAATGCACTTGCATCATGAGTGCTTCCAGGGGGTATAAACATTGAAAAAATCATCAAAAAAAGCAAGATTATGCTCACACCTTGTCTGTGCATGATGAGCCCATGTCACCAATGCATAAATAAAAAACGTTGTATTGGGCGTATCAATGGGTGAACAAACTGAGATTGCGCCACTTAATTTTCAAAGTAAAGAAATCTTAGTTTTTTTACTTTCAACATTAGTAATTATTAGTATAATCTCAAGTTCTATTTTCTTTTTAGGAAGTGAAAAAGTAGTTAATGAAAACACAAATTCATTATTTGAAAGTGGAGACCCACTCTTACAAGGTGATGAGCATGACCATAGAAACGCTTCTCAACATAATTTATCTTCTGGAAATGTAGAACTATTAGATTTTGAACCTCTAACAAATCCAGGAAATGCAGAAATTCAAGTCGCTACTTCTCCAGATGGAAGAACATATGTTTACCAAGCAGGTTGGTCTGAATTCCACATTACTGATGTTACTGATCCTCGTAATATTACTCAAGTTGGAAAATATTATGATCCAAATACACAAGTTTTAGATGTAAAATATCTTGAATATGATGGTAAAGAATATATTATTACTCAAAATCAATTAATTGATCCAGGATACGCAGATCCAAATGTAGGAGAATGGTCAGATCCTATGCAAGTTTCTGTAAATCTGATAGATGTTACTGATAAAGAAAATCCAACACATGTAGACTCTTGGTATGATGCTGACCATCCTAGTGGACCACACAACCTTTACACTCATATGATCGATAATGAATGGTATATTTTTGTTGCAAATCCTGATTATGATGACTGTGATAGTGCAGTAGGGGAGGCATGTGGTGGAGTAACAATTGCTCATCTAAATTTGCAAGGATCTGCTGCTAATTTATTACCTGGTGTCCAATCTTCAGGCGCTGGACATACTGTTATCAAAGTTGGAGAATATGAAGTAAATTGGGACTCAACAAGAGGTGGTTGGATTTACATTCATGATATGACTGTTCAATTATGGCCTGGTGATGACCCTGAAGATCCAAGATATGGAAGAACCTACATCTATGGTGCCTATTGGGAAGCTGGACTTAGAATTGCAGATGTTTCAGATGTTCCGCATCCTCAAAACTCTCCTGAAGCGTATACTCTAATGGCTACTACTTGTAAAGCAGGATTAGGAAATCCTGTACTTTGTAGGTGGAGAGCGCCAGAAGTAGGACAATGGATGGAATTTGCAGACTTTGATGGAAATGGTGAACCAGATAGTGGAACTACTAGTAATGAAAATGGAGGTAGATCTTCCTATATTCATTATACTGAACCATTTCCAGAAATGGTGGATGCAAGTCATCTTGGTTACGAAGGAGAAAGGCATCTTACTCTAGCCGCAGTTGAAGTACTTTCTACAAATGTGGGGACAGGTCTTATCTACCTAATAGACACAACAGAATATAAAATGGAAAATGGGAACTTAAGATTCTTGCCACAATTAATTAGGGATTGGGAAATTCCTTATGCAGATGATCATTGTTATGGGGCAGATTGCGTAGCACATCCTAGTGCAGAAGAATGGTTATTATTTAGCCCTCATAACTTAGATTCTGAATATTTTGTTACCGATGAGAATACTGATACATCTCATGGTGGTAAATGGGATGGAAGACTGTATATTTCTCACTATCATGCAGGTTTATGGGTTGTAGATATTGAAACATTAATGGCTGCAAAAGACAGTGATAATCGAACTGATATTAATTTTGAAGCAACAGTGGCTTATTATTTACCACATGGACAAGATGGTGTTCCACTTGATTCTAACTACTATGATTTTGGATGGACTCCATTCTTATGGGCTGCAGAATGGCAAGATGGGATTACATACGCATCATGTATTACCACTGGGTTATATGTGATGCAGTTGGATATTGACATTCCTTATACAAATTCCTAAGGTGAAAAAAATGTATGTGAAAAAAACAATTTCTGTTCTATTAATGATGATAATTCTACTTCCTGGATGTTATGAGCCAGCAAGTGTGGAAAACAAAGATGTATTTTTTGGAATTGATATTGAAAGTAAAGATGTTCCACTGTTTACTTTAATTACCGAAAATAATACTGAATTCAATATTACTGAATTTGAAGGTAAAGTTGTTGTAATCTCTTTTGTATTTACTAGATGTCCTGATGTTTGCCCTGTTGTAGTTCAATCTCTAAAATGGCTCTCAGAGCAATTTCCTGAGGAATATAATAATGATTTAGAAATCCTTGCAATTACTGTAGATCCTTGGTTAGATACTCCTGAAGCAATGGGTCAATGGAAAGAAAATATGTCCGCTGATTGGAATTTTCTTTCTTGGGATGTTGATCCTGATGGGGATGGAACATTTAATCCTGAAGAAATGGGAGTAATGGAAGAAATATGGGGAGCTTTTGGTGTCGGATTAAAAACCTATAAAGCAAGTGAAGCAAATAATTCAGAAACCAATGCACGTCACCACCCCTTTGAATATTTTTTAGACCATACAACATCTTCATTTATCTTAGATAAAAATCTAAAACAAAGAGTTGAATGGATGGATTTAGATTGGGTTCCAGAATTAGTTGTAGAAGATGTGAAAATTTTACTAGCAGAATAGTAAGACTAAACTCTTCTTCTTAATTTCTCCATCATATTCTCTGATTCTCCTAATTTGTCTAAACATACTTCTAATTCACCATTTTCAATTGCTTTTATTGCCTCTGAAATAAATTGTTCAGCAGTTCTACGTTGTTCATCAAGAATATCTATCCCTATAGAATCACATTTATTCTTTAATATTGCCCATTCATTCTTTGCAAATTCTAATAATTCATTTGCTTCTGCAAAAGCATTAATCTCAGATTCTAATGATTCATTTAAACGTTCAAAGAGTACTACTGCATGACTCCATTCTAACTCATTTGCTGCATCTTCTATTTCTTCTAATCGTTTATCCCATTCAGAACTATTTCCAAAATTTTCCCATTTCAATCTAATTTTTGATCTTTTTCTAAGCGCCTTTCTAAGAAAATCCATAGATTCTCTTTCACTATCAATTTGTCTTAAAATACTTTCAGCTAAACCTCTTCCTAAACTATAATCTCCTATTTCTATTGCTTTCTCGGCTCTTTCTAAATTTTTAATCCACAATTCAGTATTGAGTCCGTCAGATTCGTTTAATTTTTGCTTTGCTAATTCTATAGCTTGAATTCCAATTTCAGCATTACCTTCTACCGAAGATAATTGAATAGGTATTGATATTGCAAATTCATATGCTTGTTTTGGTTTTTCAGTCTCTAAACTTGTAATTGCTTCACTAAGCAATGATTCTAATGATTCTATGGCCTGGCCTTTTTGTTCAATTAGTAATCTTTTAGCGTCACTTATTGCAAATTCAGCCTTTTCCCACCATTCACATATCTCAGTTGCTTGTTTTTTTGATAAACGATACAAAAATTCTCCTTCTTCTAAACTTCCTAATTGCACCTCTCTTTCTGCTTGGATGAAAGTTCTACGCGGAGTTTTCGCAATTGGGGCTATATCTTCTGCTTTTGAAATTATTATTTCAGTATCTTCTCTAATTTCAATAATATCCTCTTCTAAACGAATTGCTCTTGTCATTGAATCTCTTGCTCTAGAAATCATTTCAAGACCATATTCGGGGTCTAAATGTCCTTCCTGAGATGCTGAAAGAACTAATGATGCTGCTTGATCTACTGCTCTACCCTTAGATCTATGAATCAATAATTCATTTTCAATCAAATCTAATTTTTGTTTAAATTGCTTTCTAATTAATCTATTTTCATCACTACCGAACCAATCTTTTAATGGAATAATTAATCCTATGAAAATAATAACAAGGCCTAAGTAATTGGTTTCAAAACCTTGGGGAATTAGTACCGATAATCCTGCAAAAACTCCAACAAAACCCATAATTGAACGGTATCGAACTACTTTATATTCTCCGTAAAGTAAATTTCTGGAAATAAATAATAATGACAAAGAACAGGAAATTAGTAAAACACCTCCAATTATTTTATAATCAGAATCTAAAATTGATTTAGCCCCTATTACTGCAAGTGGAAGCCAAAAAACACTTGTTGCAGCGCCAAGCCTTGAACGTGTTGTAGAATTTAAAACTGAGAAATCTGGAATCAATCCTGCCCATACTAATGCAATAATTGCTGGAGTTAGTACATCTAATGGATCTATCTTATTACTGAAAATTGGCCATAAACACCATAATGCAGTTAAAAACAAAATAAATCCTGAAAATAAAGAAAGTTTTTCTATTCTTTTTTGAATTATTAATTCTTTCTTTTCAACAATTTCTGAAATCGAATTTTGCATTTTACCACCATTTTCAGAATCTTATTCTTTTCTTATCAATTACAAATTTTGTTCCAATTACAATACAAACACATGCAATTAAAATTACAAATAATGTTACTAATATATTATTCTCCTTATTATCCTTAAATTCAAAATTATATGTTTCATTAAATTGAATCATTTCTGAATTAAATTTGAAAGTATAATTTACATCTAACGATTCGGATTTATTTAAATTAAAAGTTAAAGTGAAATTCGTATAACCAAATCCATCTATGGTAGCTCCAGTTCCATTATAATCTAAACAATCGCTTTGTATACAAATTATTACGTCATAAGAAGACCCCTCTGTATTTATTAATTTAAATTCTATATCATTTTCTCCCTCAATTAATTCCCCTAAAGGCACATTTACTTCCGTACTAATATTTATTGAAAGAGCAGGCTGAATATATATTTCATGTCTTTCTTCAACATAATTATCAGATTTATCTGTTGCATTAATGATTAATTCATGAACTCCAACTTCAAGTTCTGGTAATAAGAATAATTTTATCTCATCCCAACCAATTTCATTGCTGTTTGCTATAATCTCCCCGTTTAATTTAATAATAAATTTTACATCTTCAATAGAATTAATATCATCGAAACTAGAATTTAAATCAACAAAAATTTCATCTCCAAAATAAATATTCATAGGATCTAAAAGTTGTTCTTGATTTAATAATTTCATCTTTATTCTTGGTGCTGAACCATCTAATACGGTAACATTCCATGATTTAATCCAATCATTTGCCACTTCATCAGAAACTCTAAGACTTAAATTCCAGATAGATAATTCTCTTTCTTGATGATGTTGATCATACATTACAAAATTTATATTCGTATTTTGTCCTTGCCAAAAAGCTACGTTCATTTCATTTCCTTCGGCCGACCAACCATCAATATGATTGGAGGACCAAAATACAATTGGATTAGCTGGGCCATCATCTTCCAAAGTTAAATTAAACAATAACATCTTACTTGATTCCACTAATAATTCATTACATTCTAATAAATTTGTTTCTGATGGCTTGTCAATACATTCTGCATCGCCATATAATTCAATAGCATTTGGAGATGTGCTATCAAGATACCAACTTTTATTCCATAAATCAGTTAATCCTTGTGGGTCTGTACACTCTAATATTGTCTCTAATGTTGTGTTTGATAAAAAGCCTAAATCTGTTAAATTAACTATTGTTATCATTTGAGGAAAATCAAATGTTAAATCACCAGATTTAAACGTCCAAACACA
>MDSZ01236699.1_pt1 | contig 30264 bp, 14 predicted proteins | sample 811201 | NCBI WGS metagenome assembly MDSZ01 (sample SAMN05326647, study PRJNA326480) | marine metagenome | isolation source: seawater | place: Indian Ocean: North | collected 2010 | reverse complement strand
TGTACCCCGTCCAGACATCGTTTAGGTGGTATCGCTCCTTGGTTGTGGCGTCTGCGCCATACGTATCAATAGTATAATCAGAGCCCGGGACTGATGGTTCTAGTGGGTGATCCGTTGAAGGTGGTATATATTCTGCGCCCATCATCATCTGAGCGATGTACTCTCCGTTTCTCCCTCCATAAAAGGATCCCCACGTATTGTAATAAGCAACATCATCATCCATATAATCACGATATTGAAAAGCTAGCATCCTATAGGTGCCCCGTGGTCCGCGCGGGAAATCCGTTCTGAAATTAGGAATATCGTAATTTCCAAAGCCTTCCAATCTTTCATTATATTCTGGATTGGCGACGTCGAAACAAACATATTTTAAAAATGACATAGACTTCATATATGAATAGTCCGTGGCGTCACCCGTGCGCATGCTGTCTTCATCAACCCATTCCATAAAATCTGTCATAATAGACCAGCCCCCATCCGGTGAGGAGGGGACTCCCATCATGTCGCTTTCGGTCTCAGATACCCCACTGGATGTGGCAGGTACAGCGGCGGGATCGAGATCAGATTGGAACATCGGCGCAGAAGCGAGAACTTCACCGGACCAGTCTGTAAAATCTTCGGTATACATTGCGCCGCCTCCGCCCATACCGGAATAAGTGGCGCCAATCTTCCCAAAGGTATATACAAATGGCTGCCCATACTTTAAGTTGTTAGATTTATAATCATACGACGTCCATCGGCTCTGTGGCCATCTGGGAGCGCCGCCGGCGGCTCCATCCCACAAGCTTGTTTCTAATTTAATCGTGTTGGTGTCATCTGGTATGTGTCCTGTGAAGCCATCTTCTTCAGCTGGTACTGTATTGTTTAGAGTGAGGTCTGCTTCAACGCGCTCCATCTCGGCTGTGGTACAGAAGAAGTATTCGTATGGTATAGTATAGTGAAATAAGTCTTGTAATTTTCTTACATTAAAAACTTGAGAAATTGTACTTTTAGTATAGAGTGCCTTTTCATAATCAAAGAACCATATACCTTTATTGGCTACAACTTGATCAGCAAAAACATCCATATTGTTCTGAACCCATGAGTCGGTATAGCCAGCGTCTGAACTGTAGTATTCAAACGCCTCTAGAGCCTTCCCGAGTTTTTCTTCGTCAGAAGCATCCTCCAGTCTACCACCGCCGGTGGGTACGTCATAGTCAGCGCTAAACCCTTCTGCCAATGCAAACTCTACAAAATCAGTTAAGAGACCTTCAACTGGTAGTGTTTGTTCTACATATCTAGACATCATAGCCCAATTAGAGGGAATAAAATCATTAGAATATTCGGCTGAAAGTATTCGAGTGGTAGGTGGAAGATATGTATTCTTAAGAGGAGGAGGGCGATCATCGATGACGGTTACATTGTATGCTAAATTTCTAGACAACTGTAATTGTTTAGTTACACTTTCATTGAAAGCGTTTATTATATCTTGAAGAGATTTGAAAAATTTCCCGGGAGGAGAACCAAAATCTTTATGCGGAAGTGCTATCGAGAACTTCTTTAATTCGACTAGGAGATCTGTAGCTGTGGTTTTGTCAAGCAAGAGTGCTTTTAATTGTGTGGTGGCTTTTTCTAGTCTTTTGTCCGTCTTTGCCCATGGTTCCATATTTTTTATTAAATTTTCCAATGACGTAATGATAGTCGATTGATCAACTGGATGTGGAACAAAATACTTTCTATCAAAGCTTTGGATCGGCTTTCCGTTAAACAATTCTCCCGATTCAATCTCTTTAAATATGGTCTCTGTTTGATCGGGAACTTGATTATATTCCAAAATGTGTTCGTAGGATATGTCTCCAAAGCCTGCATCAAAAAGGCTAGGGGGATCTGTGTTTGTGTTGACATCTTGGTGACAGACTGAGCCTATTAAAAATAACTTTTTGGTGTTATTCAAGCGCTTGGTAATCCCTGTCGGTATTGTTTCTGTGTCATATTCAAGTCGGAATTTTATATCTTCAATTTTAACAATTTCGTTTCCATTGCTGTCGTAATAGCCCTCTGTTACTACTTTGGAGCTGCCCATGCCTCCAGTGCCGGATGCCAAGTCTGGAAGTGAAGCCCAAAACTGTTTCATGCCCCAATGGGTAGCCGAGTATGTTGGATCAATAAATGCTAAAAAATCTGAAATATTTTCCCCGACGAATCCATCGGTAGACAACCATGGTCCTTCAGTGTTTATTTGACCAGTGGAAGGACCCCAAAATGCGCGCGCTATATCACTATTAAGATCGGCAAGACCGGTGCGTCGATCCTCGTCGGTCCATGCGATGCCATCAGTTTCGCCTTCGCAATATGCTGAATCTAGCCAATTGTTAATAAAAAATTCTTTCATATAATTTATAATAGCATCAAATCCGGGCCACGATGAAGTAAGATCTGTGGGGGCTGGGGGGCGACAGGCATTATAGTAATCCCACATGCTCAGATTTGATTCTTCTAGTTGGGTATTTAAATCTTCAAATGGGCTCAACGACACGGTTAAATAAAGATCCCCATATTGATCGGAGATCCAAGTCTCCATATCGCCATCGTAGTCAGGGGGTTTTTCAAAAGAGATTGTTGCCGTTACATCAATATTAGTGGTCCCATCTATGTTTGGAAGCCCTGTTGCTTCATCTGGTGGGTTTGAAATAATTACTTGATCTATAAATACTGACGGGAGATATTCGCCGAATATCTTTCTGGCGTCTAATCCCAAACTTAGTCTTGACATATCTCTACATCTCCTTCGCCGACGGCACTGCCGTATATATCATAATATATGTTTTCACTTTCATCTTCGTAACAATCAAAATCTAAATCAATATAATATGAATCTTTAGAGAAAATATTAGCGCCGCGGCATGCAGCAGATTGATTAACATTAGAATCAGTGAAGATATCAAAATAATATTCTACACTACCTGTAGATAAACTTACAATGGAATTTTCTTTTTGTGTTTTAGATACCATGTATCCATTAACAATCTGTTCTTGTTGTTTTTCAAAAAACTTCTTTTTAAGTGTATTGTCCGAGCCTGACATAAACACTTCTATTTCAAAATTTTCTGTCAGCAGATCAGTATTCATTTCTTCAGCATATAATAATAGATTATTTTCTACCACTCTTATGACCCTATTGTCTGCGAACGTTGGTGTAGCGCCAATTATCTCATAGGCAGATTCTGGATCCGGCACAAAGCGCTTTTCGTCAACCTTCTTTATGTAATTTAAAACAATATCTACTTGAGGTATATCTTGATTATTGATAGTATCCATATAAGAAGAGCCAGAGATATCTCCGTTTAAAGTAACTATTTTCCATGCTGGTGCCGATTGTTGAGTTTTTCCATTAAAATGAGCATCACCGATGGAAGAATCAAACCTAAAGAAGTCCGCAGTTGGTATCTCTAAAGACGGTTGTATATCTATCGGAAAATAAGTGCTTAAACCGGGCTCTCCGGTCGATGGATCGACTAGGACTTCGATTTCCGATGTCGACATACCGGGATCATCAATAATAAAATCATAATGAGTTTGTGTGGCTAAAAATTGAGTATCATCTTTTATTCTAGGATGGATGTCGTTTTGAAGTTCATCTTCTATGCCGGCACATGTAGAATCATAAACAATACCGGTATCATAGAATGCATAATAAACAGGCTTAAAAGTACCTATGCTCAATTTATATCTACCGTAGGGCGTAAGCTTAAAATCTATGACTCGTTCTTTTTTGTTTAATATCTTAGTCATCAATAATTACCCCTATTCTTTTTACTCTTTTTTCTAGCGCCGATGCCGGAACTTACTTTGCTTTGAGTGGTTCTCGGTTTGGTCATCTTCGTTTGATTATTCTTGTTGCTTAGCGCAGTTCTCTTGTCATCCATCTGTTTTTTGTCTGGTCGATAAAGAACCGACACATCCATGCGTGCCATTTCTACTAAAGAAATATAATCATATGGCCAATTATATTGAATTGGATATTCTCTCTGTCTTCCGGCGGTGCCTACAGATTTATTAAGCATTCCATCTCGTCTAGGAGCTTCGTTGATTTGATCGGGTACGTGATCATAATAATCTGATGTGGCGCGTTGTTTGACTTTAAAGACCATCCACCTAATCTGATCCGTAGATAGGATATTTTGTTGCTGCAGCAGCTCATTAGTCAATAAATTATGAGATACAGAAGTGGACTTCATTCTAACCTTTTTTGAGTCGCGTGGCGCCAGATTTTGATATATATAGGATAAATCATCTTTATCTAATTCATATTCAAAAGGGAATATATACATAACAAGAGGCTGAATGTGAGGATTGTGAACCCAATCAAATTGGGGAGGTAGCACAAATTCTCTCATTCTATCTACTAACGTACGAACTGATTCGCCGGCGGCTTTTAGTGAATCTCCATCCTTGGTTCCAATGCTTTCTGGAAGGGCAGCAGCGGCTCTGTTGTTGGGTATCCGTAAGAACTTTTTAAAATTCCTTCTTTCGGGTGCGCAATTTTCTAATCCACTACCTGAAACTGGCTGATCAGCAATTACGTATGGTATCGCTACGACTGCTTCTTTCAAAATAAAAGATTCGGCTAATTCTCCTAGATTCATGGTTCGATTGGTGCTATCAAACCCAAGAAGCTTAGCGAGAGACTTGGTTGAAGAAGCTACCTTATAACCATTGGCTGCATCATAATTATTGTAAATTGATGGCTCATTCATTACTTTGTAGTGATATTTAAGCCATTGAGTGACGCCGCCACCAGTATCTCCCGGACTATCAATTGTGATTTTTGGATATTCGTTCTGGTTAGCGGGGTATGCTCCAAACTGTTGCCATATGCCTCGATTGACAGACTCACTCGCATAAATAGGCATAGTGAGAGTTCCTGCGTCGACACTGATTGGTCGAATACCCTGATCTGAAAAATTGAATGTTGGGGTTTCAAATTTTGGAGAAATAACCATGCGCATTCCTATCGTCTCATTTGTTTTAGATTTTACCAAGTTATTTTTGTCGCGCTCTTCTTTATATACCCTTTCTACTCCCAAATAATTTAAAGATGCAGTCAATTGCATGGACACCTCATTGATCAAATTTCCATCATAATATTTGGGAGATGCTGCAGATGCAGTAATAAGACAGGGAGCCATTCCGGATCCGGTAACCATACCGGGATCAAACCTCCAAGTTCTAAATTGGGTTTCCGCCAAGATTCTTTCAAGGTCGTATTTTTCAACAACCCGTCCGTCCGAAGCTGTTGGGTAAAACCAACAATCGATCCAAGCCTCGCCATCAGAGTGAGGAGGAGTATACAGAGGATTAGAACCCACAAAAGAATCATGCACGCTCTTGTTGCCCGCAATCTTGTCGCCTGTTGCGTATACTCCGCTGGCTCGACCAGCTACTGCGATAGACGAATAAGCGCTTGGGCGAGTACACATCGTTTGGGTGCGCTTAAAGTCTGAATTATACATGGGCCATTGGGGTACATTAAATTCTCCGGAGCCGAACCCATAGCTAACTCCATTCGCACCGTCAGTACCAGCATTATCAAAATATCTTGCTCCAAATCTTCCCCACGCATCGTTAGTTCCATCGGCGCCAACTTCATTTTCACGCCCTAATTTTCCATTACTAGGGGGAACAAGCTTGATTCTCATAAAATATCCGTTTCCGGCTGTGCCGGCTTCGCTCTTGGGGAATGTAAGATCAGTAGGGACTACATTGGACTTAAGCGAACTAAATGTTCCATTCTTCAAAAATATCTTTGGAATTTCTCCTAGGAAATTTCGAGCAAACAAGGTATACGACTCTTCATCATAAGAGCCACCAAAAATAGTTTGGGCGCCTTGGTAGGGATTGGCGGGGTTTTTATAGTATTGCTTTACAAGAGAGGCTGATGGGTGTACCTGCATGTCATAAAAACTAATGCCATCTAAGAATTTACTAGGCTCCAAAATGGTCTCAAATGGTAATTTGAGGAACGGACTGTTTCCTAAAAATCCTTGTTGTGGAAACTTAGAACGACCAGCAGGAGTGTTGGCATACGCTGAGCGATCTAATATATTTGCTGGGGTTAGTGCCCAGTTGTTCGTCTGAGGCGTTGGGGCGTTGGAATTGTCTGGACCAAACCAAGTACCCGATATCTGTGTACTATCTGTGATAATGGGATAGTTACATGCAATCCCTGCCTTGAGAGAGTTGAATAGAATTCCGGGAGAATACAGTGCTTCGTATAGAGGTCTCAAACACCCACCATTCTCTTCGAATAATTGACTACCAGACATTTTTTCGCCACGGAAATATCCTGTTATTTTATCTCCATAAGAACTAGAAAACTGAGCAACAAGGTCAGTAGCGCGCTGGGCTGGATAGAACGATGGCTGTGGTCGATATCGAATGGCTGCATCACAGGTTATTCTAATTTCTTTAGCTTGCAAAAGTTGTCTTTCGGATATATTTAAAAACCCTTTCATAAAATCACTATTAGTAAAATCTTTATAGAATCTTTCTTGTCCGCTATTGATTTCAGGATAGACGCCCGGGAACTCAATACTATCGGTAAATCCAATATTTTTTACACCATTTTGAAGATATTTTTCTACATGTTCGCTGATTCTGAATTCCGGCAGTACGGCATATCCCTTTGCCATGAGTTTGAGATCTTGCCAGTATTCTTCATATGTGTCAAACCATGGAGCGCTAGCGCTTACTACGAATTCTGATTTCTTATTATTAGCATTGTAGAATACTACACCGGCGTTATTGGGAGTATCGCTTTGCCAATCTGCTTCTCCGCCATATATTTCAATTTGCTGGTTAGGATCAAAGGTGCCGGTCAAGCTTCCAGTTTCGGGGATATCTTGCGCTCCCAACTTGGTCACAGATGTTGGTGAACCTATCAAGTGTTTAGCCCAACCAAGGGCACTGGGGGTCAAACTTCTCATTCTTCGGAATCTTTCGCTTTCCGCCTGTCCATCTACCGCTGGTCCGACCATATAAGAGAATTTTGCATTTTGGAGCGAGCCGCCATTACCGCCATCTTTAAGGGTACTCTCGTTTTGATTGACGATTTCCATTGGGGATGTGCGATTTAAGAAAGTAATACGACCTAGCGCGTTTCCTGCCTTGGTAGAGCCACCGGGAGGATCGAGTGGCCATATACTTTGAGAAACCGTTACTCCTCCTACACTAGTCGTGTTCCATTCTTCACCAAGGATCATTCTTCTTTCTCGATTCGTATTCCATACATCATTTTTGTAATCTATGGTGCGGTCGTTTCCTGTTGTCCATGCTGAAAATTCATTCTTCATAGACGGAAAAACATTTTGTCGATATATTATAAAATGTGTCTGCCATGCGGGGCTGCGGTTCATGGCTAAAACCTGATCGAACGGGGTCACATTTTTCTTTACTTTGGCGATATTGTTTAATGTTTCTTCATTAAAGAAGAGATTATCATTGTCGTGAGTAATATTCAAAGTAACATTATTGACTGGCTTAAGGCGCGAGACACCGGGAGAATCAAAATTAATTAAACTCGTACGACCCTTCAAAGAAACCGGCGGCAATCTGTACGCCTCAAGGAGCGCTTGTCCTGAAGCTGAAATGGCAGTAATGGTGTTGTGGTCTTTCTCTCTAACAAGAACTGGATGGAAGTCCTGTCTGGTTTGAGCCCAATTCCAAAATCTTGTACGCCGGCGAGTCAACAATAGATTAAGATAATCATGATTTTGTAAATTAGGATTAAGTGCAAGATTTAGATATCTTTCATTATTGTCCGAAAGGGGGAAGCCTAAATTATTTGTAATAATATTGTTTGCAGAACCCGTTACTGCATCATCTGTGAGAGTATTTATTCTATTGAGAGGCTGGAACCCTCCTCCCAGCGGAAACCCATCGCCACCAACCACAATATCACTTTTACTTAAAAAGTTATAAAAATACGTCAAACCAGAGGACTGAGACAGGTATGGACCCAGCATTCTGGAATTTGTTCTTTGAAAGCCGTTGTATCGTATATTTTGACTGTCGACAATTGATTCGGTAAGCCAACAATATTGTCTATCTGATTGAGGTATTTGATGTTGGATAAACCAGTTATCGTATAGTTGCTTTTCACAAGGTACGTCAAAACAATCTATCATTATCTGTTTGTTATTTCGATTTACTTTGTGCCATCCGGGAGCCTGATCGTATGAGGCGCCGGGACCATTTGTAGCCGCAGAATTACCAGTGACCTGTAAGGAGTCGCGACCAAATCGGGCAGTATGACGTGCTTCGTGAGACCACAAGCCGTAATCTAATCCATGAATATCGTAGACGCGCATTTCCGACGGACTAGAGCCGATTGGTTGTGAAATCGTCCCTGATGGACCCTGAGATGGCTTCAGAACTGACCAATTTCTATAAGGCACAGCATTGTAAACCGTATATTCAGCGCCACGGAAATCCAAAAATCCCAAAGTTTGTTGATCTATTCCGCCGGCAAGTTTGAAATTATTTCTAAAAACCGTTTTATTATTACTCTTGTTTAAGTACTCTGTAGAATATTCAGGCACCCACGCGAAATGTCCTTCAGTACCCCTATGGAGATCCCAGAAGCCTCTTATATTTGTCGAACTAGTAGCTTTCAATTGAAAGCATACTTCAGGTAATTCAGGTTGATTTTCAATAAATCGCCGAGGATTTACATATGCCCCCATTGTGCTGACAACTTCGTGATGTCTGGTGAAATTGCCCATTTCATGTGTTCCAGTCAATATTTGTATATTTTTAATATTAACGGGACTTTGGGCTACAAAATCTCTATAGTAAATAGCCGGTTGCGATGCAGAAAGAGGATAAGCCGGAACACCCACATCATTTGCTTCTGGCCATGGATAAAACGGATCTGTAATGCCAATGGCGTTAGCTGCACATCCGCCGATTAACAACTTATCACTTTCCGGACGGTTCATCCAATTATCTGTCCCTCTATTTAGTGGAACATGTCGAACTTGTTTTCCTCCGACGTTTTCATAAGTAAATGGACCCTGCATTCCCACGTTGTTGTGTTGCCCCCATCCTTCTGGGTGGCGGTTGGTGATCTCTACTCCCGGCATAAAGTTTTTTACAACCGTCGCGTTATATCCAGTGTCGACAGTGGAACTCATAATATTAAACGGAAACGCATGACGAGTATTTGTATTTAGATACGTCAAGCCGTCACCAAAATCCGGTCCATATAACACTTTAAATCTTTTGTGTTTTTTCTCTACGTAATTGCTTGGAATATTATCTTCTCTAAAGTCTCTAGTCTCGACGACATCATCTGCTTTTGCTAACAAAACATTCAATGGTATGTAAGTGTTGTTTTCTCGATTGACGTGTCCCACACCTCTAAATGTAGATGCAGCAAATTGGATGTTCTTTGTTGGAGAATAATTGGTGCCAGCTGCTAGAGATGAGTTTATAATTTCTTTTCCGGTATCAGCTTTAAATCCATATTGAGCTGTAAACCTGTCTCTATTTAGTGTTGGGTACGGGTATTTTTCCCCAGCAACAGTAGAAACAAGGGGCACTGACTGGCTAACATGAGGAGAAGAATAAATAACTTCTTTAAATTTCAAACGTTGAGAATTGACACTTGTTGCAGGAGAGCCATCTGGAAATGATGCTGAAATTTCGTCTGCAGTTGGGAGGGCGCGCTGTTGCCAGAATGTCTCTCTAACATTGGTGGGTCTCGGGGAAGAGGGAGGAGGAGATGAGCCATAATACCATGGATAAGTTCTTTCAGATACGCCAACCATGGATGCATCCAAATCGTCTATTACAAAATCTAGCGTTGGGAACTTGCTTCTATATTTGTTTCTTTCCAAAACATGGCTTTCTACAACATTCAAAACTCCATCGTGGAATTCAGCAGAAGCGGGAACCAATTGAGAGACTATATCAGTTAGAGCATCGTCAAACCATCTGTAGTATGTTAAATACTTTTCAACTGTGCTGACCGAGGAAACTCGACGGAAAAATGTTTCTCTTAATTTTTCCATGTCTTTGTATCTATCGCGGTATCGATTTATTGGGGAACCAATGATGTTGTGAAAATCAACGGCACCAGCAAAGAAATCAAGAATTTCTTCTGAAATTGCATTGTATAAGCTTTTTTCTATTGAATAAACAAAATTTGGAATTATCTCTTCTTTTTTCAAATTTGGGAATAACTCATCTGTATCAGAGAAAATCTGCACCATATCTGACGATACTGCTTGTTCGGGATTTATAAATCTTTGGGAGTTAAATTCTTTTTGATCTATGTTGGATGCCGCAAATCCAAAACCTCGACCGGAATTTTGATACCCAGTAATGTATCCTAGCCATCCGGTTTCGCTTCGACTCTCTGAAGAGCCAGAACTAAAATCTTGTACATTAAATTCACCCGGAGACACCTCCGAACCAGTAAGTGACAGAAAATTCCAATTCAACGCAAGTGTCTCGTTTCTGGTCATTTCTGCATTAGTATCGTACCACGAAAGAGGAGATAGATTTTGATAAGATCCTGAAATTCCTGTATTTTCTGGATCTAGTGTATGTTGCAAAAGATCATCATCGTTGAGATATCGCATCCAGCATTTCGCAGATGAAACGAGTACATCTGATTCATGAATAATGGCTCCTGTCACGTTGGTTCTGTGGGCGCCCACGTACAATCTCTTACCGGCACCCAAGAAATTTCTAGCAACATTACTAGAAATCGACGTCGTCACTGTGAAGCTGTTAGCTATCCCAGTTGATACGGTATTTATTCCTGTAAATTCTAGATCGTAGTTGTCGTTGGTGGGTGCGGCGCCCGAAACAAACCCAGCAAATGGATATCGGGCTGGTTTTAATCTTACTGACAAATTCCATAATTCGTTATTGTATACATTCAAAAATGTACTACTAGTAAGCTCAACACCAAAGCCGGGAGAAAGAGACGAGGTTAATTGGAAATAGACATTTCTTGATTTAGGATCGTCTCGAATTGCATATATTTGAAAATTTGCTTTATCGTAGTCTAGAGTAGTCGTGTCCGTGCCGTGTTTTGAATCGGTACTTCCTGTGTTCACCATGTTCATGCCGTACAGAGAGACTTTCTTGAAGCTTCTATCTAATTTGTCATAGCTTTTCATGAAGTGAGGGAAAATTATGTTTGTTTCGGCGGTAAACCCATACTTGTCTTCATACTTGTAGCTATCTCCCACCTTTAACGAAGAAGAATGAAGATATCCAGATCCGGCCGGTGTTTCTCCGATGCGCTTAGCAGAATATACCACTCCTCCTATGTTTTTTTCTTCATTTAAGTTAAGACAATTTTTATTAATAAGTGTTTGTCGCAAGTTGTTTCGAAGAACATATTCGTTGTTATTGGATTCAACCGAAACACGCATTATCTTGTCATCAATATTGAAACATCTAAAAACATTTTTAATTGCTTTTTCTGTACCCTTGGATTTGAAAATATCTGCAAGGTTATTGTATAGGTTGATATATATTAAATTTTTAACCTCGTTGAGATCTCCCTCAAAAAGATCGCTATCTGTTCTGTTGATGAACTGTTCCATGACCTTGGCGTCAATAAACAAATCGGGCGTATACAGTCCTAATGACTGAGGTAGATGCTTTGCATAAGTATATGGCTTGTGAGACGCACTCACATAATTTTGATGTCTTAATGTGGGTATTTCCGACATTTGAAGATATAACTTATCGAAATAGGCACCTGCAATGTGTGCTATATTGCTTAAATCACTTAATTCATTTGTGTCTTGTTCATCGAGAATCCAGCCCGGCACCAAGTTTATAAAAGAAGAATTGTTGTTTGCATCATGAAAAGATCCGCTTTCCAAAAGACCATTTTTAAGATCAATGACAGCCGGATGAATGGCATAAATGATGGGATTCTTGGTTTCAAACTGTGCCGCGGAACTTTCTACAATCGCTGAGTTGGTGTTTCTGGAGTTCTGGGTGTATCCTGTCCAATTTCCGTTACAGATTCTTCCGCCATAATCTAAAACAACTGAATCTACTGTGGAATCCCCTGTTATTCCTTCGTTAAATTTGAAATAAACTCCCAGATCTGTGTTGGCTATGTCTGTGTTAACACCACCGTGTACTTGCGTAAACCAATATCGACCAATTTGTTGACCCGTGCGGGCGACTTTCCAAAATCTAAATTCGTCAATAGAGCCTGATAGTTTTCCTGATTTTGGATTTCCTCCGTCAGCGGTTTCATAAGCCAAAGCACCCAGCCGACCAAACATCTTTTCAGGATTAAGCTGTCCTATATTGAGACTGGTGCGGGTGTGTTCGTGATTTAAACCGCCATTAATATACAGTTTACTGATGAAGTTGCTTCCTGAATTTTGAAAGGAAATTGCGTAGTGATTCCATTCTTGCAATTGACCGCTATTTAAATTTTGCCCAAGAGCAAGATCTATTATGCCAGTTGAACCAGAACGAACAGTAACCAGAAAAGGGGTGCCGTCTGCGTCTGCGGCAGTGGAGCTAGTAAGTGAAATTCTAAGTCTTCCGTAGTCTGCTTCAATAATCTTATTCTTATTGTGCATATCGAAAACAACCTGCTTGTCAGACAAGATGCCCGAGCCGGCGTCTAAAGAACCAGTTTTTAGCCAGAACTCAACAGTAACACCATCATCAAAATTTGCTCGAAGGTTTGACGTCCGAGTACCAGAACCATAATCAGATGGCAAGCCAGCGGTTTTATAGATATCCTCATCGTAGATATTCGCATGTTGAAATTTGCTACTTTTTGGATCGGGCAATAGCTGTTGTGTTGTTGTGGTGTTTGATGGACCAGTGTTTGGTCCTCCATAGAAATCAATATATTCTGTATATGCTGCTGCTGGGGCTCCGTATCCCGATGTTCCATCGAAGTCTGGTGTATCTGAGCCGTAGCCTGCCACATTAACATTTATATATCCATTGGTTTTTGGATAAAGATTCTCTAAAATATATTTTTCTATATTAAGACTTTCGTTATGGAACTTGTTAATCTCAGCATCTGAACCATCATAAGGATAATAATCGATGATTCTATTGATTGCAGACTTATAGTAGAGATATGCAGATCCAAATCTGGCAAAATTTTGAGGATTTCCATAATCCACATGGGGTATATTTTGCTCTTGTTTGCGTACTATTTGTTGTAAATTTCTAGATGATTCTATGTCTTCGTTGAAGGCTTCTTTTTCATCTGTATTTGACAGATAGTTTCTTTCACTGTCGGATACTCCGAAGAGCTTTTTAATACTCATAACTCTCTACTCTAAATTTAAATGTTTCTCTTTGTTCGGTCCAGCTTTTCAATTCGGGATCATAAAATGCAAATTTAAATGCATACGCATAACCACTCTCTAATAGGCTCATATCAAAATCAAAATAATTTCCAGAGACATCATAAGAAAGCCCAGTCGCATAAGAGCTTCCTGTTTCATACGGCACCGCTTCGAGACCGTCGACTAATCTATATACCCTATACGAAGCACTTGGAATAGCCAAAGTTTTGATCTCGTTGGAAGCCACCGTGTATATCGTTGGTTGCCAATTTTTCTCGCGGACATAGAGATTAAATCTTGCGATTTCATCAGATCTATAAAGATCTCTAAGATTCGTGATATTGAGATAATGGATGGGTTCACGTGTATTAATGGAACCAAGCAGAGTTTTTGGCTTAATAGAGCTAGTAAAATATTCAGTGGTGGTGCCACCAGATGAACTATGCCAGACATCAAATAAAGTTGTAAGAGGTGTCGATGCAGCCGTTATTGCTAATGATGCCGAGTATATACCAGTAGATACGTGTCCGCCGGTAAGATTAGTTTCTCCATCATAGAGCACTAATTTTGAGCCGGTTGGTGATGAGGAGCCGGAATATAAACTAACATCAATGTTTCCAGTCCCAACAGCTGGAATATCTACGAGGCGGCCGCGAACATAGTTGTACAGATAGATAGTATTCATATTGTCTGCTGCCGGCGCAAGAGAGCTACTGTAGAAGAAGTCTCCTCGATCGTCTCTTTTGACGGTATTCCAGTGTGCTTCAATTACAGGTTTTTTGAAAAAATATTGTGTTCCTCTAGCAAAAAATCTTTTCGTATAATATGATTTTTTAGCCCCATCGCGATTGTCCAAAATACTTCCGGTCGATACTCCAACGCCCAAAGAGCTTGAATAGTAGGCTTCATAGGCAGCAGAAAGGTGAATTCCGAGTCCATACCTCGGCAAATCTTCTTTTATCCAAGACTCAACAAGATCAGATATATCGATCTTAATATCTTCAAGCCCGGTCGAAAAGGTTTGTTCGTAGGATGGAACACCTGATCCTGTATTATAAGAGCCGCCGACTATGTCATCTCCGTTTAAGGATTTCCATGTTGTACCTTTGCTGGCGTTAATCCAATTGGAACCTATCCCTTGCTTGGTTTGATCTTTGTAAGTTTCCAGATCTAATCCATCTCCCTCTTGCCATGATTGTGAAACAGGATATAATACGAGCTTGTAGTCTTTAGGTACCGTCTTTGAGGTTTCAGCATTATAAATCTTTAGCCACCAACTTACGCTTCCGGAAGCTCCAATTTTACCATTGCTACGATCCGTGACCATATCAGCAATTGGAAAGTTTATTATGATTCGAGACAACTCAGAAGAGCGAACTGAAGCTTCTCCTTGAGAACCACTACCAAATTGCCTACCATAAATCGAATATATTTCCATCACATCGGCGGCGCCGCAGTTGGCGCCAGTGCCTCTAGTCCGGAGATTTGGCTGAAATGCGTTGACAATCGTGTTATCCGCATTTGCTGTGTATTTTTTTATTCCCATTATCTAATTCTTCCCTTAATATCTGTTTCTGGATATTTTATTTCTATGATCGCGTTCTTAGGAACAATGAGACTAGTGCCGTCGGGAGACAAGTTTGATTGCAGGTCGATGGTTGATCCTGAATAATCTACACCTGTCTTGTTTGATAATTTGACATTTATCACGTCTAAAACACCATTTACATCCTTTAGCTTACTATACACATCACTGATTTTAAATGCTTCCCCAATAAAAAATGGCACTTTGTACATTTTTGTTAAAGCAGATATGCAGGCATCCAATACTGCGTATTTGTTTGCACCGTCAACTGTTTTAATCATAAAATCTATCCCTAGGTTGATAATGTACGGGTCTAAAATGTCTACGGTGTCATTAACCATCCTATATTGATTTAGCCAAATTTTTAAATTATTTTTAATAGTGGAGTTGGTTTCGGTTAATTTGCCAAATGGATCTTCAGATAGGACATATACATTTAAATTTCTTTTTTGAGAACTAGGATCTCTTTGGGCAGACACGCGCTTTATAGAGCCAAACTTTGGTGGCATTCTATAGCAAAGATTTTCATAATCTGCCTGAGTTACTGCTCGATTCTGCGTGGGGAATGTGTCAAAAATTCTTCTTTTTACTTCATCTGAATTTGCATTGCTAACATTTCCAACGATGGGTTCTTCATTGTATACTTCAATTGACGAAATGACGTCTTGCATGTTAGAGGTGGTAAGAATATTTCGATCTGAAAATTCCACAAGAGGATTCGCCACTGTGTTTAGGGCGCCGGCGGCTATATTTGAATTTGTAGGGTTGGTTAGTCTATATGTCACTATTAGTGAAGTGTTCGACGGTACAATTCCAAAACTTTTACTTTTTGTTAGCCTCGTAGGGTCAAAAGTGGTATCAGAAATATATGTTTTTCCAAAAACATCCATTGCCACACTTTGAGGATCTGCTACTACATTTGAAGTGGTTGCCTCGCCACTTCCAAATTGAATATATGCAGCGCGGCGTTCTCTTTCTACTGTAAATTTTCGTGATACTAAGTATGGCTTGAGAATAGATGGAACGTTGTCATTTTTAAAATTTCGATTCGAAATTTCTTTATATACCATATCTTGAGCTAAATAATCTACTTCAAAATACTCATTACCATCAGAATCAAAGACAGCAATTATCTCAGATATATTTGCTGCGGCTAATTTCACTCTTTTAAATCTTTCGTAGGGTCCGATATCTATACGTTCTTGACTAAAATATCCGGACACAACTGTTCCGTATGTTTTTACAGCGTAATGGGTAGGGGCTCCTGTCGCAGAATCCATGCGCGCAACTACTACTGGATTTTTTTGATCAGCAAAATCGATATTATCTGTTAGTACATAATTTAATGCACCTTCCGATGAGAATCGACTACCTCTTTTTAAAATTGGTAAGTAATTGGTGTCCGGACCGAGACCAGTTTGGCTAGCTGGCACCACAACATACAGGGCAACTTGTCCGTATGTCGATGGTCTTCCTTCATACTTATACCCCAAAACGCGGCCATGGCGCAACACATTGTTAAATTGATATGCTGTGTCTAAGAATGATTCGTTGACATTATAGTCCATATAGAATGATAGCTGATCTGCCACATAAGCCACAGAATCTACCATAATAGATCCAAAAGAAGCCTCACTAAAATCCTGAAATGTGTCTGGGTAGAATCTTTCCGCGATCTGAATCAAATCTTCTCTGATGCTCTCGAACTCTCTATTTGTGTAATTTATAGGAAGTATCTTTTTTTGTTGTTCTGACATTAAAAACCCTCTTTTTTAAATAGTAAACTCTAACATTTCAGTTATACCAATATCTGGTATTGAGAAGCGTATTTTAATCATAAGCCTGTTAAGCTCTTGGGCTTCTCCGGAAAAAGACACCTCTTCGATGCTGATTGATGGCATATATATTTTAACTTGTTCGTTTATCTTGCTACGAATGGCACCATAAGTTGCAGGACTAAATTGTTCAAATAAGTAATTCCTAATGCCTACTCCAAACTCAGGTTCCATGACCCTCTCTCCGGGAGCAGTTAAAATAAGCATTTTTAAATTCTGTTTTGCTACTTTTTTAAAACTCTTCAGCATCGCAAAACCATCGGAAGAGTCTCTAGATACTGGTAATGCAACACCAAACGAAGCCATAACGTTCTCCTTCTACTAAATATACCTTAAACGTATTTTTCTTAATTTCTTAGTCCGGTCCATTGCACAGTTCTCCCTTAGCATTAAATGGGTTGGTGCGTACCTTGCCGCGGCGCCACCATGGTAATAAACCTAGGGCTGCGTTAGGCATCATTCGCGCCTTCATGTTTTCAATCCAAAGCTTGCCGGGTTTGACCTTGTCGATGTCGCCGGGTTGCCAATCTCTAGAGTGATAATATCCTCTGAACATCTTTTTGATTCTTGCTGTTGAATTTCTTAGAATTATACGATCCCAGTTATCCCACTCAAGTACTCCGATGCCACCGAACAATCCTTTCTTGCGATTTTTGTAGGCTACCCAGCCTTCGTTTCCGCCAACCTTGCTTTTGCCGGGGTTAAGGGTTTTTACTTTCATGGTGTATGTTTCATCATCCCAATATGGATCGTCAACCTCTTCTTCGGAGATGGATTCGTCTAAAAATGCAATTGAGCCGGGCTTAGCTTGTACGCCGGGTGGTGCACCACTTCCGATCCAATCATTCTTATTGTCGGGATCCGGGACGCCGTCCATGATGCCGGATATGAAGCTACCCATAGGCACCCACCGATCATAGTCTCCTCTTCCAACTGTAACCTCTCCAATAGATGATAAGAATCCCATGTCATTATAAAGAGCTAGAGTAGCTGTCACCTTTTTAATTGGGAATATATAACTTGTCATCATTTTGTATTCAGGGTTTGATTTCAACATGTTCAAGAGACACAATAGCAATTTGGTGTTACCTGAAAATGGCTGCGCTTGCCCTATTGCAAGGTCCAGCGAATCTACTGACACCTCCGCAATTGGCTTCTTAGAACCGCCGCCTGTAAAGTAAAATTGAAGCCCGTATTTGACTCCTAGGTCTCCTGTAATGCCGACAGTCTGTCCGTCTTCGTCGCGCAAGGCTTTCATGGTTCCCGGATAGATGTCCGAAATTAAAGCTTGAGAATCATTAGCTTTTATAACAGCAAGTGCTGCCGTGGGTGCATACTTTGTCCAATTTGAACCATCGGTACTTATGGATATAAACTTCTCTAAGGCAAAGGGCTGTCCGGATGATGGAGCTTCCCCATATTCCGGCAGGTCTCCAAGATAAACTATTTCACTACTCATGCCTACTATCTCTCTGTCTTCTCCGGATTGCTTGCTTGTTTCCGGCTGAGACTCAACAGTTACTGATTTTGTATACCGTATTGAGCCAACCTTAATCAAATCGGCGACTGGTCTAAGTATGTCGGAACCTTCAGCTATAGGTATCTCTCCGACTCTGTATTGTACATCTCCATCTTCGTCCATTATACCATGATAATAGCCCACATACTCGTCACCATACTCAAATCCATCGGCTGCTGGTTTTGTTTGATCACTGTCCATGGCAATCCTAAATTGTCCGCCGGCGGTATAATATGGTCCAGGCCATGAGGTGCCTGTGCCAGATGGATCTGGGTTTTCTGGAGTGGGTAGTCCCTGTGGCTCTTCCACAAACTCAGGACCAACAATTTTAATCGAACTACCGCCGCATCTATTTGCAAAAATCCAATAATCTAAATCGAAAATAGTGGGAATATACCCCCGCGCGCGTAGATTATCAACAAGTCGATTTCCCATTATTGACATTTGTTCGCTAACCAATTCAGCTAATATTAACTTTGCATCTTCTTCGGTCTCTCGGACCCCTTCTAAAACTTTATCATAACGATAAGATTTCAAAGTTTGGAAGACGTTAGCATCTCCTGTGGCTTTTGCATCCATCAATTCGTCAAAATAAGGGATCTCATATTGCTCTTGATAATCGTTAAGTCTCCTGAGTGCATTCAAAACTGACATTGGGGGATCTTGAATTTCTCCATTATCTAATCTCCAAGCATAAAATTGAACACACTGCTCTAAAAAAGCGTACCAAAATTCTGTATCCGAGAACGGACTGAACATTTCCCAAAATGCATGTTGAGAATCTTTGAAGCGCTCTTCCATTACCTCTACAATATATTGCGAATAAATGTTACTAAAATTATCTGGAAATTTTGGCTGTATTAGCGAAAAAGTTGCTATAGATTTGAAAAAATGAGTACTCGCATAAATTCTAATTGCCGATTCAATAAGTGCCATCAAGCCTGTTTTGCCGGCTCGATCTAATATTCTATTATACGGTACCTCTATTGCGCAATCTGGATCATGTTTTAATCTGGGGTCTTCTGAAATCTTTGTCATGCGCATATCTATTTTTTCCTGAATTTCATCAAAATCAATCAAGTCAGTTCGCTGGGGCTTGCAAGGGCTCAATTGGGGGAAGAGGACCTCCACGAGACCAAGCCAACCATCAAAAGGAATAGGCTTGACGTGAACTGGAGGGCTCGTATATGAGCCACCATATTGAGCCGGATTGAGATAGAAAACTCTAGTGTTCTCGGGAGTGCCGGCTAATTCATTTCTGTATTGATCTCTTGATATTCCCAAAATCATGTCTTTGTTTCTTGCTGGTCGATCTTCGCCCGTACGGGCATCTTTTACTGTTATATTTTCGTAAAGCTCTCCCTCAAACTCTGATCCTATTGGCGCCATATAATCCGTATCTGATTGCATCAAATAATCAAATCTAGCGCCATATTTCCAGCCGGCTTGATTGGTGCCTATAGCTCCGGCAAAATCTTTAAAAAACTGCTCCATCCACTCATCGTGGGCTGATTTCGCTGCCGAATAACTCATGCTTGCAATTTCAGACAAAGCAACAACTGGTGGTGTATATTCGGATTGTCCCGTAAAACACGAAAGAAGCTTGGGATATTGTGAGAGATCTATTCCTTCTAGTCCATTATCTACCGCTAGGAATTCGAATTTTTCATTTGATAGGATCTTCACCTTTGAATCTTTAATTTCTTTTACGCCGGCTTTGGTTCTAATCAAACTAGAGAATGGTTTAATAAACAGGTTCACTAATGACTGAACCACCCAACCAACGATAGGGATATTCTCAAACCAAGGAGGAAAATCAAATCCATCAGATTTCTCGTACTCTTCACCCACCATCTCAGAGAGAGGTGCTATAATATCCGCTTGCGTGTTGACTTTTTCAACTATTTTAATTCGAACATTATCGTCAGCACGATTTCTAACAACGCCATCTGCGGTATTTGTTATCGCTGTGGGGTTTGATTTCTCTACTTCTTTTCGATGGTCGGAATATTCCTCTGCCGACATCTCCTTGGAGGGATCGTGCATAGTGCCTTTACCTGCGAATTTTAGCGGTTCACTCTCTTCTCCTGAAGAGTCAAAGGATGTATCATCCACCAAATCGCAGCCATAATATCTAATTTCAAAACCATAGCTCCACTGAGACTCTCCTCCGTCGTTTCTTCCTCGATCACAACCCTTTCTCATACCTATGGCATTGTCCTTATAATCTAAAACAATGTCTGGGTCCTTTTTTCTGCCTTTTTCTTCGATGATTATTTGCTTGTTATCGTAATCAACAGATAGTTCATTGTTATACCCGAAATCTGGAACTTTGGTTAGGTCAACGTTATTTCCTAGGAATGCCTTGTCAAAGTCTAGATCCCCCCACGATACTTTAGATTGCTCCCCATCCCACCAGAGATTAGAAGAATTAAATTTCATACTTGTGCCGTGCTTAATCGTGTCACCGCTCGCAAGATCTGTTCCGCCGGCGCTAATATTTAGAATTGGCCATAAATTATAATCGGCGCCGGTTTCATCATTATAGGTACTCAAATTGCCAGTGATATCGCCAGCATTCAAAAATTGTCTCATCAACCACTCACCAACATATGAGGGAAATTGTCCCTCTTGATTGGAGAATTTAGCTGGTCCTTGCATGAAAGCAAAAAATCCGGTTGAAGACTCGCCACCATTGGCTAAATTCGAAGCAAAGTTAACATAGCGTTTTCTATTCCGTGCAAACCGGTGATGCGAAGTAAGAGGATTCCCCTTGGTGTCGGATAACACAAGGTTCATAAATCCCCACCCCTTGTCGGTTGCAAAAAGACCTCCGTTTCCAAGCATATCTTTCGAATAATCAATTTGTAACATATCGAAGTCACCTCCGATTGCATTTGCAGCCGCAACCCGGGTAGGCTGTGGAAGATCCGGAAACAGCCCATCATCGCATCCGGGTTGAGCGAAGAAGTTTGGCATGCCCTTCTCTATTGTCTTTTCTATTCCGTCACCATCTTGCATCATTGCAGTCAAGTCTCCCAAGTCTTGCTGCATTTCTCCTATCATGTCGTCGAACATTGTTCGACATTGCACCTCTGACGCCCTACCATACAATAGCTCACATCTCAAATCAGCAAAATCATCTTGTTGTTGTTGCGTCAAGCACAAGCTGGGATTAGCCGGGAAGAAGTCTTGTTCGGGTAGCTGGTTCATGAAATCTTCTAGATCTTGCTTCACTTGTGCCGGCATTAGATTTCCCACGTTTTCAAAGAACTTTCCTAAAGCTTTTGGATCTCGGAATCCTCCTCTAAATTGAGGATATTCAAATTCTATTAGATTGTTAGCAACTTCTAGTGCTTCAGGAGCAGGTTTACCTAAAAATAAATTTCCCATTTCTTGACGTGTAATAGACATGGAGAGATCTTCAGTGAATTGAAGTACTTCGTCCCTGTTCGAAAGGGCGGCGGCGCCCACACCCAGTTGAGAATACATATCTACAATAGTGTTATCTACTTTTTCATCATCTGCGTCCGGACCACAAATTGAATCTTTGATTACGTTTCTGATTTGTTGTTTTCCTGTTAGGAGACTTGGCAGTGCCGCGGCTACTTTTCCGGTTGCTTCAAGTGCTGCACACATGGCATCGCCAAGTACTTCGCAGATTTTAACTAGAATAGCCATTAAAATATTCATAACCGCCTGCTTTACGGCTATTTTGAAAGCTTCCCATAAGTGCTCCATAATATCCACAAAGTCGGGATACCATTCCGCTGGATCCCAAAATCTTGGTGCGCGTAATTCTCTTAAATCTTGACAAAATGGCAAGCCAATACCCTTCATGAAGTCAGCAATACTTGGATTAAGAAGAGGAGGCATGGGGCAATCAAAGAACGCAAGTACGCCGGCAATAATTTCGGCGCCGGGGAACTTGTTTATTTCATCTAACAGCGCGAGATAATTTTCCGAATACACTTCCATCAAACTCATGATGTATAAGTCCATAACTAAATTTGGATCTAAATTGTTTTTCCCAGCTGATCCGGTATCGAATTGTTGAGCTAATGAGCGTCTGGCGCCAGTACCGGTCATTGTATTTAATCTGGCTTCTCTGTCTCTGCTATCTTGAATGTTTTCTGGATTCTCGAATGGTCTTTCTATAGTTTGTGCACTATACCACCCAAAAAGAGGAGTATTCTCGATTCCAGTCGTGCCCGCGGCGGCATTGGATTCGGAATTCTCGATAGCATCTGAATAATTTTGCATTGGAGAATCTGGACGAAATAGCTCTTTGTTTTCGAACTTCTTCTTTACTAAAGCATCAATTTCCGCTTGTTTGTCTGGGGGTAATCCAATAAATAAATCTCCAAAGTTTTCCATATTCATGGCTTTTAAGCACTCTTTTAACATACTGCTCAGTGCTTGCTCTAATGTTAATCCACCCATTAGACACTTGACTGCGTCCAGACAAAGATCAAAAAGCCCACAAACCTTAATTCTTTCTAAGCCGTGCTCATAGACTTCGTCTATCTGATCTGCTACATCTTTGAACATACCGCCCATACCTGCTGCCATGGCTTTGGCACACATAATAGTAAACACCTGATCGCTTTCTAATAATTTTTTATAAGCATTCATTGCTGCCATGCTAGCTATGTTGCCTTTCTTTTTATTTTTTGGATCATATACATCTAAAAGCCCCATGTCTGCGTCGTCATGGCGCAATTCTTCCATATCATAGCGACACAAGCCTTTTCTAAACTTATAAGCTATCACGTCTCCAATATTGAAGACCTCATCTAAGATATCTTGTCCTAGTTCTTTTCCCTCTTTCATGAGCGCATCATTGATGCATGACAACGTATCGCCCCATGGTGTTTCTTCTTCTTCGGAAATTATGGCGTAAACAGGAGGATAAGTATATTTAACGATAAATTGGTCCCACGGCTCAGGCTTTCTTGCACGTAGCGCTGCATCCATTTTATATAAATTGCTCAAGTAAGCTAAGGCTGTTTTATCTTGCCAAGCTGCGTTTCTTTTTAGGTTTTTTAGCTTCTTATTGATATATATTGGTTTTTCAGCACATCCTTCGGTCCACACGGTTATTTGTTTGAGTTCATAATCTTTTATTCCAAACTTGATTCTTAGAACATTATCTCTAGATAGAGCCGTCCATCCTGAACCAATGCCGGGTATTTGAAGCCCCAATCCATTAAGAAATGTTTCTAGAGAATTTGCCAAATTTGACATTATACTATCTGGCGCCCACAGAGCATCGTCACCATATTCATCTAGATTAAATAAACTATCGTCTTCTACGAATTTTATATTACCGCCTTCGATGGCTCTATAAACCTTTAGGTATTTGCTGTACATGTTGAGGCCGCGTCGTACACGAATAAGTTTTGTTGAAAAATCTGTTGAATTGAACTCTACTGAAGTCCATCCGATCTTTTCATCTTCGGGCTCTTCTGCATCATCATCGGCATCTTCTAATTGATCGATTATGTCAAAGGGGACTTGAAATAACAACTTTAGACGATCTTTATATCTTGGACCTAAATCAAATTTATGATATTGTATCTCTGGCTCAAGTATGGTTCTATTGTCAGGCGAATCTTTTTTGTTGTATGTTTCTAAAAATGCCTTTAATACATCTTCGAAAAATTCCATCGCGCGAGCGCTTTCTGCTTTTTTAACCATCGCTTCATCAACTGGCTCTACTAGCTGTTCTGCTGGAACAGTTGTTAGGTACGACGTCACAACGGTTACCTGATAGTAACAAGTTTTTTCGTTCAGCCATGGAACAAGGGAAGGTTGCTTTTTCCATTTCGGCACTATGGCTAAAGGACGAGGAGTACATTTCCCGCCACACGGAAAAGGCTCTACTTGTATCAAATCATCGCAAACATCAATTAAGCCATCGCTATCTAGATCTTGCCATTTTAAAAACTGTGAATTGCTCATTGTTTATCCTCTTTTTAGCAAATTTTTACATTTGTGCTGCATATGTATTTGTAGCCATATGGTTCACAATAATTCTGTTCCCACTGCAAAGAGCTTATCTTGGTGCGATATAAACTAGCTAGCACCTTACCGATATTTCCAGTAGCTACTTGTGGTCCAGCAGCTGCCACCCACGGTCGAAAGGGATCAACACTCAAAACACCATTCCAACTTGTTTGAATGAGTGCTAAATTATATGTAGCGCTCCACAATTGACCAACAAGGGCAATCAACTCTTTAAATGCATCAGTAGTGTTGGAACCCAAACATGCTCTCTGCAGGGTATTTATCTTTTCAACCGGATTCTTAAGTCCGCCAAATACGAATCTTGACTCAGTATGGTTTCCCGCTATTAATTCAATGGTTGGCGCTCTTTGGTGCATCCAGTCTCCGAGTGCGGTTGGCTCACCTCCCATGCCATAGCCCTTAACTCCCTTCTGTCTTCCTGTGACAATTTTGATACTTCGTCGACCAATGATTCTCACATCATCTGCTTTGATGCCGATACCTGCAGCCGATCCTAAATGTCCAGACACGCCGGCGGCTAAGCCGAATGCCTTATCTAATTGTGTGAGTTGGCTGATATAGATCCTAGCTGCATCTCCCGAAAAACTAGGTCCGACGTAAGCGCCGTCTTTTAATCCTTTTCCTTTTCGGACTCCTGACATTCTACCTACACATAAATCAATTGTACTGGCTTTTTGGGCTCCAATTGAACCATTTCCTGTGGCTTCTGTACCTGTGCGGTCGGTTCCCATAACAATATAGCAACCAGCATTGGTGATTACATATTCATTAGAAGCCTTTTTGTAAAATATTCTTTTTTGTCGAACATTTCTATGAAAGATTCCCGCGTCTGGGGGCAACACGTCTGGAGTGTCTCCAGAATTGACCCTCTGATCTATTGTTGGTTGTTTTTTTTGTTCTCTAGTTTGGTTATTTTTTTTAAATATATTTCTAGCTTCTTTAGCGCCAGATTTATTCTCCACGTATTCGTCGTGAAGATCTTTTTCATCGGACATGTACTCTCCAGAATTATTACTTTACATCATAACAATTTTTTGTCTTTTTTTATACAATAATTATAGTTCACTTTGTTTTTTGACTATGCAGATTGCCATTTTGTAAACGACTTTTGGAACGAATTCCGAGTAGCATCCCAATTTTTTTCATATGTACGATTGCCTCGCGTTACCGATCCGTGTGTTTTTAAGCTGACAAGTTCTTCGGAACTCAAAGCCATGTTCCATGAGCGATAGTAATTCCACGTCATGATATCTGCATCGTTATAGACGGATGACCCGGGTAAACTTTTGAATACTCTCATTTTTCCAGCAATTATTTTTCCAAAAACCTTCATTCCTTTTTCTAGTGTATCAAAGCCAGCAAATATTCGCTGGTCTCCGCCGTTATCTCTAAAACATGTTTGATAATCAAAAGAAGCTTCAGTAGCACCAGCAAAGCCGGCGCGCATATCGAGTTGTATACCTGCTACATTGTTGGCGGGAAAGCTAAATCTAGGCTGTTCTTTTTCTATTATAGCCCACATAATCTTTTGAACGCTTTCGTTCTGTCCGGAAGCTTTAATTGCTGCGATCACTTGGCTTGAGGAATATTTGGAAAACGTTGTAGGTTTTTTGGGTAAGTTAGGGTAGGTGGGCGGCTTACACTTTGCAAACGTAGGATCGTCTTTTGGTGGACATGGCGGACTTTTACATTCAAAATAGGATCCGGGGTTTGCGCCGGCGCCCACTTCTTCGAAGGCGCCCGGGACAAGATTGCCAAACGCAGATGAGATTGTTGCACAACCAGAGGATGGGTTGTTTCCATCCGCGGAGCGTATTACCTCTAAAAAGGTTCCTTTCTCTAAATTATATGAAAAGAATCCTCGCTCCAGTTCAACTGAGACTATATCTCCCGCATTAATAATATATGGTGTATCCCCAGTTAAGTTTATTGTGCCAAAAAATGTAGTGTGTTGGTGAATTGCATTAATTGCTGCCGCCTGATCTCCAGCCTCTGATAGCAAACACGGATCCGGTAAGAACGAATGCGGGGAGTTTTCACTTATAATGCGCGCTTTAAAGATATATGCTGCGGCGCCTTGAATTCCGGCACCAGAACCAAATGGACTACCCGTAGTGAGAGCTACCGCAATAAACTGCTCGCGCTCCAAATAGGTGTCTATATCGGTTATTTGAGCCACTGTGTTTGTAAACAAATCAAACCCAGAGATGGGATCACTGAAGTCTGTCCAATCTAATAATTTATTCCAAGCCTTTTTCCATACCATTTTTAAAGCTCCACCCACTCCCCTTCAGATTCATTTGTCCACTCCCAGTCGACTCCTTCCACGCCGGGAGGATCTTCATATACACCTAATTCGTGATCTTCCTCTTGTTCCTCGGGCCCGGCTGCAGCTGGGAGACTTTCGAGATAATCTTGGGGATTTACTTTTGTTCCGAAAAGTCTTCCTAGGTGAATTTCTAAATGAAGATGAGGACCAGTACTGCGTCCACTGTTTCCTACATCGCCAATATGATCACCAGCTTTTACTGTTTGATTAACAGAAACAACATTTTTCGACAAATGAGCGTACACTGAATATATCGATTCGCCGGCGGGAGTTTTCGCATGGTGTTCAATATAAACAACATTTCCATAACCGCCCCCGCATGTGGAATTTAAATTTCCATTAGCCGGGCAGCCTTTTACTGCCCTTATGATTGTGCCATCAGCGACTGCAAAAACTTTGGTTCCAGTGGGTGCGCCATAGTCTGTGCCTTTGTGGGCTTTGCATCTTCCCCCTAAACACCGGCTGTTCTGATATACGCTAGTTACAGTATATTGACCTTCAGGAAGGGGTCCATGAGTGAATACTCCCGGGATTGACGGTCCGGGCGGTCCAACGTTGCCGGCGCCCTCTAGAGATGAAAACGTCAAAGAAACCTCGCCACAGTTTGCTCCACCAACTGTGCCGGCAGTACCAACAGACTGAACAACTCTCATAAATCTACCTCTTTCTAAATTATATGAAAAGAGTCCTTTGTCTAATTCCACCTCAATCAGATCGCCGGGATTTATAACATAGTGAGTTCCAGATGTGGGATCACTACTACCTACAAAGGTTGTATGTTGATGAATCGCGTTAACAGCTGCCGCGCTGTTTCCTGCCTCCGACAATAGACATGGATCCGGCAATAATTGATGTGGCGAATCTGATCCGAGAATGCGCGCCTTAAGCATGTAGGTGGCGCTCCCGCCGCCGGTGGCTGGCGTGAGAGGCTCGCCGCGAGTGAGAGCTACCGCAGTGAATTTTTTCTTATTAAGATATACATCTATAGCATGGGTTTGTTTGACGGCGTTTATTACTAGGTCAAAACCCGAAAGAGGATCACTAAAGTCAGTCCAATCCATTTGCTGTGGTTTCCTGAATTATATCGAAAATGTGATCTTTATCTTTTTCTGATAATTCTACATTTGCCGGCGTAGACTTCGTTCGGATACCGATTAATTTAACCAATTGCTCATTTGAGCGTTGGAGTGTTTCGATGTGCTTTGCTGCCACTGGACTGAGATACTTGTTCTGTTCGGCGTCGGTCGCAATTTGGTTTGCTATTTCATTTAGAAATTCTCTTGCGACCTTTCGATCATTGCGAATGTTGTCGAGCGCTTCGTCCATTAAGTTTTCTAAATTATTGTTTTTCATATTTCGCCTTTCTCCCAGTTTTCTTTAAAGTGTGAATATTTTTTTCTAAACTTCTTTAAAGAATTTACGATCTGCTTGGTGTTTAAGCCAGTAATCTCTCGAAGGTATAGGTAAATAGCTTTCTTGTTAAAAATCTCAATATCTTCCTTTGATTCAAACAAGATGTTTATAGCTTTATAAACCTTCAAATCGTTCTCTTTCATTTGAGTCACGTCCCATGAGCGAATCTCCGAATACAGTTTTTCCCAAAATTCACTATCTTCGCGATGAGTTACATAAGACTCGTCTGTAGAGAGGTACTGCTCTTCGAAGCGTTTTGATATGTTGTCATAATCAACTTCACGTTTGTTCCTTTTCTGTTGTTTCTTGACTTTATGAATAAACCAGTTTTTAGTTATAACTGAAAAATACGAAAACGCTTTTGAGCCTTTGCTGGGATCATATTTATCTACAATTGTCATTAACCATATTTTACACTCATCTCTTAGATAATCAATGTTGGGTAAATTTGTAAATTTATATGTAAAAACAATTTTATCAACCATCTCATCAAAGGCTGGTTGTATAAATTTTACGTACAATTCCGTACGTTCTTGAATTGAACTGCTTTTGGAATATTGTATTATTGCATCTTCATGTACTTGTGTAAAGTAATGATTCTTACGTCTCTTCTGTCTCTTCTTCTTCATCTGTTTCTTCGTCTGTAGGCTCAAGATTTTCATCCTCCGTTAGAGAATATATGTATTCAAACGTTTCGAGCTGTTCATTAAAAGAAACGGCATGCTGAAGTAAATGCGACAAGGTTTGATCCCCGTAAAAGGTGTCCAGCTCATAGACTGCCTTTAGGTGTCTAGCAAAGGAGTTTACCATTTGATTAAGATCTCCCAATTCTTCTGAGACACTTAGGAGGCGCACAATTGCTGATCGAGCGTACACAAATACGCCAACATTGAACAGCATAGATAATATTAAAATTCCTGTTAGTGTTATTTCAAGACGGGTCATATGAATCCTCTTTTGCTTTGTTTTTTTCGCTTTCTAAAATTTCTTTATTTGCTTTAATATATTCTTTAGTTATATCGCCCACTTTTGCTTTTTTAAAGCCCTTGTTCTTGTTGAGTGGCTTGGTTACTAATTTGGTAGGGGCGACGTCGTGATCACAAATTTTGCATGAATCTACAGTCTCGCTCATGCGATGAAAGACTTTAAATTCCTCTTTACATTTCTCACACTTATACCAATAGAATGGCATTATTCTACAATGCCTTTAAGATCGTCTTCTGTGACAACGCTATCGTCAGAAAATCTTACAGTTGGCGGATTTCTCACAACAAGTCCGTCTTCTGTGTCTAACATTTCGAATCCTTTTAAAATTGGAACGATATCTAGCTCATTCAATAGCGACTCTTGAAGAGCCATCATAATAGATCCCAGCGCTTGGTTTGACAGCTTAAACGGGATTTCTGTTTCAGTGGTTTGTTCTTTCATTATATCTCCTTTTTAATGATTGCACGTCCATCCATGGATAACCATTCGTGCTCTCTTCTTACATTTAAATTTTTATTCCAGACCGCACTTAAAACACCGCAGTCTACATTTTCAGACTCGAAAGCCCACATTAACGCATTGACATCTTTAGGGAAGCAATGTCCGCCGAAGCCAAAATCTCCATCTGGGCCAGGTACCGTATAATGACTATTTCCCAGTCTTTGATCTTTGTGGGCAATTGATGCTACAAAATTGTAATCTATGTTCTTGCTCTCACAAAATTGATAAAATTCATTACAAAATGACACCTTTGCTGACAAAAAAGCGTTTGTAAAATACTTTATACACTCCGCTTCTGAATATGTGCTTTTTATATATTCGGCTTTAGGAAACACAACTGAAAAGACTTCCTTGGCGTTATTAAAGCCTTTCTCATCAGAGCATCCTAAAATAATATGTTCTTGTGATTTAAAATCTTCTACAGCATTTTTTTCTGTTAAGAACTCTGGATTAAACACTAAACATAAATTTTGATATCTCTGCTGCCACTTAGCATGGGTGCCGGGAGGGACTGTAGATTTTGTGATTACTGTTTTGTTTTCAAATTCGTTTATTTGGCGCAAAGTGTTCTCCACAATTTGAGTATAGCACGTGCCATCCTCTCGCATAGGAGTCGGGAGACACACGAACAACACCTCACATTCTTCAACAAGTTCTTGTAAAGAACGTGCAGTGCTCTTTTCTCTTACTATATCATAAGTTTTTATTTTTGTATTGTTTCTGAATAC
>MDSZ01202746.1_pt1 | contig 30271 bp, 24 predicted proteins | sample 811201 | NCBI WGS metagenome assembly MDSZ01 (sample SAMN05326647, study PRJNA326480) | marine metagenome | isolation source: seawater | place: Indian Ocean: North | collected 2010 | reverse complement strand
CCATGAAAAAAACGTTAACAACTTTATTTATATTTTTCAGTATATTTTCATTTTCTCAAAATAACCCTGTTACCTGGGATTACGCTATTAATAAACTATCTGAATCAGAAGCTGAGTTGCAATTTCGAGTTAAGCTGGAAGAAGATTTCCATATATATTCTTTAAATGAAGTTGAAAATGGCCCTATTCCAACCGCATTTTTATTTTTAGATGAAAATGTAGAAAAGATTGGGAGCATGATTGTTGAAGGAGAATTAGTGGAAAAGCCTGACCCTATGTTTGGAGATAATATAATAGGTCATTATTCTGGAGCGACTACTTTTAAACAAAAGATTAGAAGTAATGAATTAAATAAAGTGAATGTCGAAGTAAGTTATCAGGCTTGTAATTCAGAAATGTGTCTTTTTCCAGAGTATTTAGAGATTGTATTTGATTTAAAAAATAACAAAGTATTTAATGCTCTGGATGAAGTAGATACAGAAATTAATAGCCAATCAAGCATTATTCCGGAATTGCCGAATCTCGATATAGATAATCCTTTAATGCAATGTAAAGAGGCAGATATTATAGATGGATCTACAAAAGGAAGTAATAAGGTTTCTTTGTCCATACTGATATATTTTTTGTTAGGAGGAATTATAGGAGGTCTTGTATCTATTTTTACTCCATGTGTTTTTCCTATGATACCATTAACAGTTAGTTTTTTTACAAAGAAAAATGAAGGCAAAACTGGTATTGCGAACGCTGTTATGTATGGAGTGTTTATATTACTTATATATTCTAGTTTAAGCATTCCCTTTCATTTCAATAGCGACCCTGCTCTTTTAAATTCTTTATCTACTAATTGGATTCTTAATCTAGTCTTTTTCTTAGTTTTTATCTTTTTTGCTTTTTCTTTATTTGGATTCTATGAGCTAAAGCTTCCAAGTAAATGGGCTAGTAAATCCGATGACGCATCTAATAAGGCAGGTATATTAGGAATATTTTTTATGGCTTTAACCTTGGCTATTGTTTCTTTTTCTTGTACTGGACCAATATTAGGTTATGTTCTAGCAACCTCTTTAACTGCTGGAGCATGGCCAATTACTATGGCTTTAATAGGATTTGGTTTCGCATTAGGATTTCCTTTTGCTCTTTGCGCTTTGTTTCCAAGTTTCTTGGATAAGCTTCCCAAATCTGGAGAATGGCTAAATTATGTTAAAGTTTCTTTTGGATTTTTAGAACTAGCAATTGCATTTAAATTTCTTTCAACTGCAGACCTTGTGCAGCATTGGGGTATTCTACCGATCGAATTATTTTTATTTATCTGGATATTAGTTAGCTTGGGTTTTGTGCTTTGGATTTTAGGAATTTTAAAATTTCCACATGACAGTCCAGAGAAGTTCAGTATTAGAAAAATTACTGTATTAAGATTTTTATTCTCTATTGGATTGCTCGCTTGGACTTTTTATCTTATCAGCGGGTTTAGATATAATGAAAAAACTAATTCGTTCCAATCGTTAAATTTACTTAGCGGATTAGCCCCTCCAGCTGGCTATAGTTGGATATACCCTTCAGATTGCCCAAACAATCTTAAGTGCTATCATGATTTTGAATCTGCAAAAAAAATTGCAATAGCCGAGAACAAACCAATGCTTGTTGATTTTACTGGTTACGGCTGTGTAAATTGTAGGAAAATGGAAGAACATGTTTGGAGTCAGGAGGATATTTGGAATATTATCAATGATAACTATATTTTAGTCTCATTATATGTTGACGATCGAAAAGAATTACCTAAATCAGAGCAAGGAATTATTGAGCTAGAATATGATGATGGGTCAATAAACAAAAAGAGGATTAAAACAATTGGAGATAAATGGTCAGCATTTGAAATATTACAGTTTAATCAGATTGCCCAACCGTATTATTGCTTGTTAAGTCCTGATGGATTTTTACTTGTAAACCCAATTGGCTATACACCAGATAAGGGTAAATACAAGAGTTGGCTTGAATGTGGATTAACTTCATTTAAAGATAATTTTTTATCTAAACAAGAGACTTTAATTTTAACAACAAACGATTAATATATATAATTATGAAAAATATCATTAATTCTAAATCAGAAAAATTTCTACAAGAATATTTAAATAACCCATCTCCAACCGGATTTGAAAGCAAAGGACAGAAAATATGGCTCGATTACATTAAACCGTATATCGATGATTATTTAGTTGATACTTACGGAACTGTTGTTGGAGTAATCAATCCTAATGCTGATTATAAAGTGGTTATTGAAGCTCATGCAGATGAAATTTCTTGGTTTGTGCACTATATAACAAACGACGGATTTATTTATTTAAAAAGAAATGGAGGTAGCGATCATCAAATTGCCCCATCTAAAAGAGTTAATATTCATACTAAGAAAGGGCTTGTAAAGGCGGTATTTGGATGGCCTGCTATACATACTCGTACTGCTGCTACTGAGAAACCCCCTAAACTAGATAATATATTTCTGGATTGTGGATGCGGTAGTAAAAGAGAAGTCGAGAAATTAGGAGTGCATGTTGGATGCGTGGTAACATACGAAGATGAATTTATGGTACTTAATAAAAATTATTATGTGGGACGTGCTCTGGATAATAGGATGGGAGGATTTATGATAGCAGAAGTAGCACGATTACTTAAAAAGAACAAGGTAAAGTTACCCTTTGGATTATATATAACAAACTCAGTACAAGAAGAGGTTGGATTAAGAGGCGCTCAGATGATTACCGAAACAATCAAGCCTAATGTAGCTATTGTAACAGATGTGTGTCATGATACGGGAACTCCTATGATTGATAAGAAAAAACAAGGAGACACCGCTTGTGGTAAAGGCCCTACTTTGTTTTATGGACCTGCTGTACAAAATAATTTATTAGACCTACTGATTACAACTGCCGAAAAAAAGAAGATCCCATTTCAAAGAGGGGCAGCGTCAAGAGCAACAGGAACAGATACAGACGCTTTTGCATATTCTATAGGAGGAGTTGCTTCTGCGCTAATTTCTTTACCTCTTAGATATATGCACACAACAGTTGAGGCTGTACATAAAAATGATGTAGAGAATGTTATTCGATTGATTTATGAATCCCTACAAGGAATCAAAAATAATCACGATTTTAGATACTTGAGATAGATTTAATTTCTTGATATCTAAAACAATTTTTTGCATGATTATTGACTAAGCCTATAGATTCGATAAATGAATAAATAATCGTTGGACCAATAAATTTAAACCCTCTCTTTTTCATATCTAGACTTATTTTTTTAGCTAGTTTTCTTGCTGGTCTAGGATTATAGTGGATTGGAGTGTAGTTTACAAACCCCCAAATATAATTACTAAAACTACCAAACTCTTTTTGTATTTTTATATAACACATAGCATTCTCTTTCGCAGCCTTTATCTTTAATTTATTTCTTACAATGCCAGAATCATTTTCCAATTCTTTAATTTTATTTTTAGAGTATTTTGCAATCTTTTTATAATCAAACCCATCAAAAGATTTTCTAAAATTATCTCGTTTTTTTAGAATAATAATCCAGCTAAGTCCCGCTTGAAAAGATTCTAATAATAAGCATTCAAAAATATTTTTATCATTAAAAATAGGAACCCCCCATTCACAATCATGATATTTAATATATAAAGAACTACCAGTAACCCAAGAGCATCTTTTTATTTTCCGCAACATTTTTTATACTTCTTTCCACTACCACAAGGACATGGATCATTTCGACCTATTTTTTCTCCAACACGAACAGGTTGCGCTTTTTCAATGGGTTTTTGTTGGTTCGAATTAGCACCTCTTTGTTGCGATATTCCCATTTCTGGCCTACTTGTTTGTAGGTTACTGTTTCTTGTATGCTTATCTTCTTGTATGTTTGATTGTTGTGGTAGACCAGATTTTAATAGAAAGGAAATAATCTCTTTATTTACTTTATCTAACATGACTTTGAATAAATCAAAAGACTTTAACTTATACATTAAAAGGGGGTCTTTTTGAGCATAAGCTTGGTTTTGGACTGATTGTTTTAAATCATCCATCTCTCTAAGATGCTCTTTCCATATATCATCAATTATAGCAAGAACAACACTTTTTTCAATTGATTGGCTTATATTTTTTCCCTCTGTTTCGTAAGCCTCTTTTAGATTAGTCACTACTTGTAGCGTCTTAATTCCATCAGTGAATGGAATAACAATATTCTCATATTTTGCAGATTCATTTTCATAAACTTGCTTGATTACAGGAAAGGCTTGATCGGCTATATTTTTTGATTTTTCAATATAGTTTTCATATGTTTTTTCAAATATTCTTTCAATTAAATCAGACCTTTCAACTGTAGTAAATTCACTTTCTGTAATAGAAGGGTCAATTGCCAGTATTCGTAATGAATTTAATTTAAATTCTTCATAATCTTCTATATCATAAGATTGATCAAATATACTTTCACATGTATCGTATATCATATTAGAAATATCGAGAGACAATCTTTCTCCTAATAAGGCATGTCTTCTTTTTTTATACATAACCTCTCTTTGCTGGTTCATTACATCATCGTATTCTAACAATCTTTTTCTTATCCCAAAATTATTTTCTTCTACCTTCTTTTGAGCATTAGATATTGATTTATTTACTAAAGAATGCTGAATAACCTCACCTTCTTCTAGACCCATTCTATCCATTAATTTAGCAATTCTGTCCGAACCAAACATACGCATTAGGTTATCTTCAAGAGAAACATAAAACTGAGAGGACCCAGGGTCTCCCTGTCTACCTGAACGACCTCTTAATTGCCTATCAACCCTTCTTGAATCATGTCTTTCTGTTCCAATAATTGCCAGACCTCCAAATTCTTTAACTTCTTTTGAGAGTTTAATATCTGTTCCTCTTCCTGCCATATTGGTTGCTATAGTCACTGCACTTTCTTGTCCTGCTTTTGCAACAATATCCGACTCCTTTTGATGTAATTTTGCATTTAGGACCTGATGCTTAATACTTCTTCTTGTTAGAATTTTACTTAAGAGTTCTGATATTTCTACAGAAGTTGTTCCAACTAATACTGGCCTGCCTTCTTTTGTTAAAGACACAATTTCATCAATGATAGCCGTATACTTCTCTCTATTTGTTTTATAAATCAAATCATTTCTATCATCTCTAGCTATTGGCCTGTTTGTTGGAATTACTATTACATCTAATTTATATATCTCCCAAAATTCTCCTGCTTCAGTTTCTGCAGTTCCCGTCATCCCTGATAGCTTATCATACATTCGGAAGTAATTTTGCAAAGTAACAGTTGCATATGTTTGTGTTGCAGCTTCAATTTTAACATTCTCTTTTGCTTCGATTGCTTGATGTAAGCCACTTGAATACCTCCTTCCTTCCATAATCCGACCTGTTTGCTCATCTACTATTTTAACTTTATTATCTATAACTACATACTCAACATCTTTTTCAAAAAGTGCATAAGCTTTTAATAGCTGATTTACTGTATGAATTCGCTCACTTTTTATTGAGAAATCTATTCTAAGCGATTCCTTTTTTAGAGATTTTTCTTTTTCTGAAATATTCTCTCTTTCAATATTCGCCATTTCTTCGCCAAAATCTGGCATTATAAAAAAATCTTTATCTTCAATAGATTTTGTCATCAGATTCAATCCTTTTTCAGTAAGCTCTATAGAATTTACTTTTTCATCAATAACAAAAAATAACTCTTCATCTACCTTATGCATCTCTTTGGATTGATCTTGCATATAGAAATTTTCAGTTTTTTGCAGTTGAGCTTTAACACCTTCTTCACTTAAGAACTTAATCAATGCTTTATTTTTTGGAAGCCCTCTAAAAGATCTAAGTAAATTGAAACCTCCCTCTTCTGTTTTCCCTTCCTTAATCAATCTCTTTGATTCTGCTAAAATTGAAGAAACATATTTTTTTTGAGCATTATATAGTTCACTCACTTTATTTTTAAATTCATTATACTCATGTTTATCACCTCTAGGAGTAGGTCCTGAAATTATAAGTGGAGTTCTCGCATCATCAATAAGAACAGAATCAACCTCATCTACAATTGCGTAATGTAATTTTCTTTGAACCAGATCATTTGCTCTTCTGGCCATATTATCTCTTAAATAATCAAAACCAAATTCATTGTTTGTCCCATATGTTATATCAGCCATATAAGCCAATCTTCTTTCTTCTGAGTTTGGCTGATGATTATCAATACAATCAACGCTTAGACCATGAAATTGAAATAGAGGACCCATCCATTCAGCATCTCTTTTAGCAAGATAATCATTTACAGTAACCAAATGAACTCCTAATCCGGTCAAAGCGTTTAAATATATTGGGAGCGTTGCTGCTAATGTTTTTCCTTCTCCAGTGTGCATTTCTGCAATTTTACCTTCGTGTAGAACAATTCCTCCGATTAATTGTACGTCATAATGAATCATATCCCAAACAACCTCATTACCCGCAGCTGTCCACCTATTTTTATAAATAGCCTTATCATCTTTTATTAATACAAAATCTTTTTCAACAGCTAATTTTTTATCAAATTCATTTGCAGAAACTATTAGCTCTTTCTTTTCTGAAAGTCTTCTAGAAGTTTCTTTGATAATAGCAAAGGCTTTTGGTAAGATATTGGACAGAGTATGTTCTATCTTTTCAATAATTTCTTTATGAATTTGATCAATTTCATTATAAATATCTTCTTTCCTACTTATAGATTTGTTGTTATTTTCTGCTTCTGATTTTAATCCTTTTATTTTTTCATTTTCTTCTTTAATAGATTCTGCGATTATTTTTTTCAGATTTTTCGTTTCCGTACGTAAATCATCATCAGTTACATTAGATAATAAAGAAAACTCTTCATGTATTGATTTAAGAATAGGATCCATCTTCTTAACATCTCTTTGAGATTTGTTTCCAAAAAATTTACCTATGATATTGAAAATTCCTGCCATAAAATAAGTCTATTAATAATATTAAGTATAAGCTCTTGCTTTTAATACTCTTCTTCATTAAAAAAGAAATCTTCTTTTGTAGGATAATCTGGCCATATATCTTCTATGGTTTCAAATTGCATTCCAGGCTCTTCTTCAACTAATTCCTGTAAATTCTCCACAACTTCCATAGGAGCTCCAGATCTGATGGCAAAATCAATTAATTCATCTTTTGTTGCTGGCCAAGGAGCGTCTTCTAGTTTTGATGCTAATTCTAATGTCCAATACATAATTTTCTCTTTTTGCAAAAATAATTTTTTTAATAAATTTTCAAAGAAATTATAAATCTTTTTGCCAAGAAGTTTCTTCACCCCCCTTTTCTTTAATAATAAATCTAGCCATGACAAATAAGTAGTCAGAAAGCCTATTTATGTACGGGATAATTAAACTATCCACCTCTTCTTTTTCAGATAATGCCACTAAATGCCTTTCTGCTCTACGACATACTGATCTCGCAATATGGCATAAGGATGCAATTGAATGGCCAGATGGTAAAATAAAATTTTTTAAGGCAGGTAAATCTTTTTCCATAACATCAATGCTATTTTCTAACATAGAGATATTTTGATTACTTATTTTTGGTATTGAAATCTTTTCTTTTTTTCCATCATAAGCAATTATACTGCCAATATTAAATAGATGATTCTGTACTTTAAACAAAATTATTTTATGATTTTTAGAAATATCCTGATCATATATGTTGCCTACAAAAGAGTTAAGCTCATCAATTGTTCCATAAGCATATATGCGAAGATTATTTTTACTAACAGTTTGACCTCCAAGTAATTGTGTTTTTCCTTTATCTCCTTTTTTTGTATATATCTTCATAATTATGTTTTTTTAATATCTGACTCTATAACACCATCTTTTAAACAAATTACTCTATTTGCGTAATTAGCAATTTCAGCTTCATGAGTAACTAAGATAATAGTATTTCCTTTTTTATGTATTGTTTCAAACAAATTCATAATGTCTTTTGATGTTTTACTGTCTAGGTTTCCAGTTGGTTCATCTGCTAAAATAATTGACGGATTGTTAACTATAGCTCTGGCTGCAGCAACTCTTTGTCTTTGTCCTCCGGAAAGTTCATTAGGTTTGTGATTTATTCTATTTAATAAACCAACATTTTCCAAAGCTTTTATAGCCAGTTTAGTTCTTTCTTCTTTTTTTATTCCACAGTAAATTAGCGGTAACGCAACATTCTCTAGAGCGCTTGATCTGGGAAGTAAATTGAATGTTTGAAAAATAAATCCAATTTCTTTATTTCTAACAACAGCAAGATCAGATTCATTCAATATACTAACATCAATTTCATTTAAACAATATTTCCCACTTGAAGGAGTGTCAAGGCAACCTAGTATATTCATTAAAGTTGATTTTCCAGAACCAGAAGTTCCCATTAAAGCCACATATTCATTTTTTTTAATCGTTAGAGATACTTTATCCAATGCATTAATAACAGTAGAGCCAACTTGGAATTTTCTTGAGATATTTTCTGTACTTATTACGGTTTTTTCCATTCTTCAAATTTAATATTAAAAGCGTAAAACAAAGTCTTCTTTACTAAGTTCCTTATTTAGAAAAACAATACCTAAAAAAAAGAGATCAATAGTAACAGTTACAGAAGTATTTTTTTTTATTTTATTCCATGCATTTGACATCCCTTTTGACCAGTAAATATCGTCAATAATAATTATGGTTTTATCGTGCGAATAATTCAATAATTTGTCAAAATAAGATACTGTAGCTTGTTCTTGATGATTCCCGTCTATAAAGGCCATGTCAATTTTTTCTATTTTACCTATCTTCTCTGCTAATGTATTGTCAAAGTTTCCAACGATTATATCAATTTTATTTAATGCTAGAAGTTTAAAGTTTTCCTTTGCTTTTTTTGCAGTTTGACTACAGCCTTCAAAAGTATATATTTTTGCCTCCGGATTTCCTAGAGACAAGTAACATGAGCTAATACCAAGAGAGGTTCCTAGCTCAACAATTTTTTTAGGCTTGTAATTACTTGTTAATCTATATAGCAATTCTCCAAACTTTTTATTTTTTGATGAAGATCTAACCATATCACTTATTTTTCTTTTTTTTAGCAATCCAAGCTTAGAACCTGCACCATAATCAATAGCATCGATGTACTCATTAGATTTTTCTAGATTTTTTCTAAGCAAACCCACTTTCTTGCAGTTATTATTTATTTTATTTGAATTTAGTATACTTTCAATAAAATGATAAACAAAAGGAGAATGAACGCCATGTCTCGTTTTTCCATTTATTAGATACTGAAGGTATTTTATTATACGCCAAATCAGCATAAAATAAGTAATTGTGTAATATAGTTGTTCATGAGAGTTGTTTTCTGAGGGAAATCAAAAAACTACGAATATCTTCTAAGTGATTTACTATTTTTGTATTCTCTATTGTATCATCTTTATTATCTCTTAGTTTTTGCTTAGCACCATCTAGAGTGAATCCACGTTTTTTTACTAAATGATATATAATTTTAAGAGTCTCAATATCTTTTGGCCTAAACAATCTATTCCCTTTTTTGTTTTTCTTAGGCTTTAATGCACTGAATTCTTTTTCCCAAAATCGAATAAGAGATACATTTACATTAAACATTTTAGCAACTTCTCCTATTGAATAAAACAATTTTTGTTTTTTTTCCATTTAGTCTAAAGATTGATTTGATTGTGAGCATATTTCAAGCATTCTCTCATATTCTTCTGGATTCAGATCATTATAAAAAAAGTATTTTGGATCTATTTTCTTATCATTTTTATGAACTTCATAATGCAAATGTGGGGCAACCGAAGTTCCTGTACTGCCTACATAGCCTATTATTTCACCCCTTTTTACTTTTTGATATTTCTTAACAATATATTTTTGCATATGCGCGTACAATGTTTTGTAGCCATATCCATGATCAATAACCACATAGTTGCCATAACCTATCCTACTTTTTTTTACTTTTACTACTTTGCCATCTCCAGTTGCATAGATTGGAGTTCCTTTTGGAGCAGAAAAATCCATTCCCGCATGCATTCTTCTAGTTTTGTATATTGGATGTATTCTGTACCCATATCCACTAGCCATACGACGCAAGTCTTTATTCGAAACTGGCTGTATAGCAGGTATTGAAGCTAGCATAGATTTTTTATTCTTTGCCATTTTAACAATCTCATCAAACGATTTCGATTGAATATATAGCTGTTTACTTAACTGATCAATTTTTTTATTTGTTTCAATTAGAAGTTCTGAATTTCCAAATCCTTTTAATTTTTCGTACCTATTAATTCCACCAAATCCTGCTTTTCTTATAGATATCGGTATAGGTTCAGCTTCAAAAATAACCCTATAAATATTATCATCTCTTTCCTGAACATCATTAAGAACCAAGTCTATTTGCCTCATTTTATTTTCTACATGTTTATAATTTTCAGTTAGATATTGGATTTCATTTTTTAACTTCTTTTCTTTTGGACTGTCAAAAAATTGAAAAAATATAAGAATCATTATAAATCCACATAATGAACTTACAAGAAGAAAAAAAAGAACCCTCTTTAGTTTGTCTACAAAAGAAAATTTAATTCGCTTATAACTAAGCGATTTATTATCATAATAGTATTTTGACTTAGACATCTTTAAATAATTCATGCAAATTTACTAATTTGCCGTTAGATAAAAAGCTAACCTATAATGATTTCAAGAAAATCATATAGATAGCAATTATAATTAAAAGATGAATTCAAAAGAGCTTAGACAATCTTTTCTTAATTTTTTCGAAGAAAAAGGTCATAAAATAATCCCTTCTGCACCTATAGTGGTCAAAAATGACCCTACATTAATGTTTACAAACGCAGGAATGAATCAATTTAAAAATGTTTTTTTAGGAAATTCACCCTCTAATTATACAAGAATAGCAAATTCTCAAAAATGTTTAAGAGTCTCTGGAAAACATAATGATTTAGAAGAAGTTGGTCTAGATACATATCATCACACTATGTTTGAGATGCTAGGAAGCTGGTCTTTCAATGATTATTTTAAACAAGATTCTATAGATTGGGCTTGGGAGTTTTTAACAAAAATTTGCAGATTAGATGAAGAAAGATTATATATTACAATTTTTCAAGGAGATAAAAAAGACAACATCTCAAAAGATAAAGAATCTTTAGAGGCATGGAGTAAGCATGTACCAAACGATCGTATTATATCTTTTGGAAAGCTTGATAATTTTTGGGAAATGGGAGATTCGGGTCCCTGCGGACCTTGTTCAGAAATTCATTACGACAATAGAACTAAAGAAGAAAGGAGCAGTTTAAGTGGACGAGATTTAGTCAATCAGAATCACCCAGAGGTAATTGAGATATGGAACCTTGTTTTTATTGAATATAGTAGAGATTCAAAAGGGAGCTTAAGTAAATTACCAGATAGCCATGTAGATACAGGAATGGGATTTGAGCGCTTATGTATGATCATGCAATCGTGCCAGTCTAATTACGATACTGATTTGTTTAAGCCTATATTGAATAAAATTTCAATTGATAGTAATACTAAGTACGGAGTTAATGAAAACAATGATATCGCAATGCGAGTTATTAGTGATCATCTTAGAGCTGTTTGTTTTTCTATTTCAGATGGGCAATTACCTTCAAATACGAAAGCTGGCTATGTAATTAGAAGAATTCTTAGAAGAGCTGTTAGGTACGGTTATACATACTTAAAATTCAAAAAACCCTTTCTATATAGATTAGTAGATACATTTACTGAAATTATGTCTGAACAGTTTTGCGAGCTATCATCACAAAGTAAGCTTATTAAAGAAGTAATAAAACAAGAAGAAGAATCTTTTTTTAAGACGCTAGAAGATGGATTGAGAAAAATTGATTTATTTTCTAGACAAAATCAGGCTCAGATTTCTGGGGCTCAGGTGTTTGAATTGTATGATACATTTGGATTTCCAGTTGATCTAACAAAATTAATTCTTAACGAAAAAGGATTAAGTTTTGATATGAAAGAATTTGAGAATTGTATGCAGAAACAGAAAAATCGATCAAAAGGAGCCACTAAACTAATTATGGACGATTGGATTACTGTACACTCTAAAAAAGAAGAATCATTTATAGGTTATAATAAAAACGAACAAGACATTTCTATTAATAGATATAGGAAAGTTAAATCTAAGGATAACGAGTTCTATCAACTAGTTTTTGACAAAACCCCATTCTATCCAGAAGGAGGTGGACAGGTAGGAGAGAAAGGCTGTATCGTTTCAGAAATAGAATCAATTGAAATATACGATACAAAAAAAGAAAATGATCTCATTTTACATTTTACTAAAAAACTGCCAAAAAACCTTTCATCTGATTTTATTGCAAAAGTAGATATTGATAAACGCAAATCTTCTTCTAGAAACCATAGCGCTACTCATCTTTTACATGAATCACTACGAGAAATTCTCGGAAATCATGTTGAGCAAAAAGGATCATTAGTAGAAGAAGAGTATTTGCGTTTTGATTTTAATCATTTTAACAAAGTTAGTAGTGAAGATATCGATCAATTAGAGAATTTAGTTAATAAAAAAATACTCAATAACTTATCTTTAGAGGAATTTATAGATTTAGATATTAATGAAGCAAAGCAAATGGGGGCAATGATGCTATTTGGAGAAAAGTATAATGAAACTGTTAGAATGATACAATTTGGAACCTCTAAGGAGCTTTGCGGTGGAACTCACGTCCAGGCAACAGGAGAAATAGGTATATTTAAGATAATTAATGAAACTTCTATAGCATCTGGAATCAGAAGAATAGAAGCTTTAACTGGAAAGGAAGCTTTTAATTATTTAAAGAAAGAAAATAATCAGTTGGTTAAAATCAAGGAAATGCTTAAATCTCAAGACCCAATTAAAGGAATTGAGAAAATACTATTTCAAAATAAAGAGAATGAAAAAATAATTTTAGAGCTAAAAAACGAATCGTTTAACCAAATTGTAAACAAATTAAAAAGCAAGATCGAGCTTATAAATAATATCAATGTAATTGTAGAGCAAATAGATGTATCTAAAAAAGATATTAAATCTCTATCTATGCAGTTAAGAAAGTCACATAATAATCTAATAGCTATACTTATTAACGCAAAAAACGAAAATAGTTTTGTAGCGGCATGTATTACAGATGATTTGATTCAAAAAGAATTTAGCGCAAATGATTTAATTCAAAAGATTAGTCAGTTAATAAATGTAAAAGGAGGAGGAGGAGCTCCTTTTTCAATAGCTGGTGGAGTCCAATTAAACATTACTGATTCAGTGATAAGCAACATTAAAAGCTTGATTTAAAATAAAAAAAAGGCTACTTATGAGTAGCCTTTTTTTATTTTTTAAGATAAGTACTTAATTTAGAATCTCCAAGCTATTCCAAAATTAAATTTACCTTCTCTTTTACCATTAGCATCTTCCTGTACTGGCATTGTATAGTTTGGCTCCACATATAGATCATTCCATACTGCAAATGAATAACCGACACCAACTCTCATATTGTCAGTAGACTCTTCTGTTGGCATTTGTAATGCAAACCAGATATCATCATTATATGCATAACGAAGGAATAATTCATAATCTTCTTCACCAGCTTTTGTACCACCTACAGTAATTTGGTCATTAACTGAAAATCCAACACCGATATTGTCAGTGAAGTTTTCCATGCTCCATTCATCATCACCTTCAGGTTGATATACAGTAGTAACTACCATAAATTGAGCTGAAGCAAATAATGTTGCTGAAGCAAGTAAAAGCGTAAATAATGTTTTTTTCATTTTACTAATTTTTGATTAATACGGGCGCAAGATAGTAATACATATTAACTAGAACAAATAAGAAGGTGACAGTTTTTAACAATATCTTGTTAGTCTTATTAACAAAACTTATGATTTTGCATAAAAAAAGGGTTGCATTAGCAACCCTTTTTAAGACTTTTAACAAGCTAAATTACGGAGTAACTGTAACAGTTAACCACATATATTTAGTGTCTGCGTCATCAGCATATCTTAAAGATACTCCAGCATTATCATTGATAGAGTAACCTAAAGCAACTTCAGATACTTTTCTTTCGTAAGAATCATCATTAGTATCAGTTACATTATGCATAGCTGCACTTAAAGAAATACCTCCCATGTCGTAATCAACTCCAAAAGACATATTTTCTTGTCCCGCACCTAAGTGACCGATATTACCGTGAGAATTCCAATCACCATCCATGTTACCGTTTCCAGTACCACTCCAGCCATTGTCACCGTAAGAAGTCATGCTAGCGTTAACAGACATATTGTCGTTTACACTGTATGTAGCACCAAGACTGTTATAGTCGTAGTCCATACCTCCTACTGTAGCAGTGTTGTAGCTTGCAGATAAAGCAAGTTGACCACCCATCATAGAGTATCCTAAGTCTACACCCATGTAAGTGTCGTCATCACCGTTGTTCTCATTGTTTTTCATGTAAAGAACATTTACATTCCAGTCACCTTCTGCTTTAGAAGCATTGATGAACATGTTGTTTGTAGCCGCTGAGCCATCAGCATTACTATTTTGAGTAAGACCTAAGTCTAAGCCCATCATATCGTTAGCAATGTTAAATACAGCACCATCAGTAGTGTTTCTTACAGCATTCCAATCATTAGAACCCATAAGTGATCCGCTACCATACTCAAGAGATCTACGACCTAAAGACATGTTTGCATATCCCATGATGTCCATAGAAGCGTAAGCTTCATGAATTCTCATGTTTAGGTTTTGGTCTCCACCGTTAAGTGTGTAATTTACATCAGAGCTAACTACGATACCCCAGTTAGATCCTCCCCAAGTAGCACCAATAGTTGCTCTTTGGTCTGTAGACATTTCATCACCATCACCTGACATGTCTACTCTTGTTCTAGAGTCAACATCCCAATCTTGTGCGAAAGTGAAGCTTGTCATTAATCCTAATGCAAGGATTAAAAAGTTACGTAAATAATTTTTCATAATAAATATTTATTTGGTTAATACGCGGCAAAGATAAACTACTCAATTTGTTCCCGCAAAATAAAATGCCACCTTTTTTAACATTAAAATGTGTAAATAGGACATAAATAATTGATTATCAGACATATAAGTACATAAATTATTATCATAAAAAAAGCTTAAAAAACCATATTTTTTATCAAAAAATGGCTAAAAAAAGACATTTTCATTATTTTATTCTTTTAAATACTAGTATACTAGATTTATTTCTTTATTAGAAAGATTAAGGATTTTCTCTCTTTTTTCCAAGGAAGTATCGAGGCAATTAGCGTGAATCAACGAAACATTTCCTTTACACGATCAAAGAATGATTTATCTGTTTTTGTTGGATTTGGAGTGAAGTTGTCCGAGTTAAGTTTGTTTTTAAAAAATTCCTTCTCTTCTTTATCTAGCACTTGTGGAGTCCATATATTAATGTGTACTAACATATCACCTTTAGCGTAGTTATTTACTGATGGCAAACCCTTACCTTTTAATCTTAAAATTTTACCACTTTGAATACCGGGCTCTAATTTAACTCTTACTTTTCCAGTTAGCGTTGTAATTTCTGCATTTGTACCCAAAACAGCTTCTGGATAGCTGACATAGTGGTCAAAATGTATATTTTGACCATCTCTAACAAGTTCAGAATGATCTTCTACCTCTATTAATACAATAATATCTCCATTTACACCTTCAAAAGGAGCTTCATTTCCTTTTCCACCTACCTTTAGTTGCATGCCTTCTTCTACTCCAGCAGGAATAGAAAGCTTGACCTTTTCTTCTTGCTTAATCATCCCATTTGCATCTGAACCACTTGGCTTATTATTAATTATTTTTCCAGAACCTTGACAGGAAGGACAGGGACTTGAAGTTTGCATTTGACCGAGTATTGTATTGCTAATTTTAGTAACTTGACCTGAACCATTACATTGAGTACAAGTTTTATATGTTACTCCTTTTGCATTTACAAGACGAGAAACCTTTATTGTTTTTTCTACTCCATTAGCCACATCCGTTAAAGATAATTTAAGACGAATTCTTAAATCCCCACCTTTTAAAACTCTTCTGCCTCTTGAAGAACCTCCACCAAAAAAGGAATCGAAAGGAGATGATCCCCCACCAAAGATATCACCAAATTGACTAAATATATCATCCATACTCATTCCCCCTCCAAATCCACCTGAAGCACCACCTAATCCCGCGTGACCATACTGATCATATCTTTGTTTCTTTTCAGGATTACTTAGAACTTCATACGCCTCTGCAGCTTCCTTAAATTTTTCTTCTGCAGATTTATCATTAGGATTTTTATCTGGATGATATTTTATAGCAAGTTTTCTGTATGCCTTTTTAATCTCTTTTTCTGAAGCATTTTTTGACACTCCTAAAATTTCATAATAATCTCTTTTTGACATAGTAATATCTTTTATGATCCGACAACTACTTTTGCATATCTCAATACTTTATCCCCTAACATATAGCCTTTTTCAACCACATCTATAACCTTTCCTTTCATTTTTTTGTTTGGAGCAGGAACACGTGAAATCGCTTCATGAAAATCAGTATCTAACGCTTCGCTTGTTGGATTTGGCATTTCTTCTAAACCTTTCTTTTCTAATTCTGCTTGTAATTTTTTATATATTAATACTATTCCATCCTCTTCTGTATAGTTGTTACTTTTAATTGCCCTTTCCATGTCATCAAGAATTGGCAGCAAACAAGTCATTATGTCTTTTCCAGCAGTGTTAAATAATTCGAGGCGCTCTTTGGCTGTTCTTTTTCTGAAGTTGTCAAATTCCGCAAACAAGCGTAAATTCTTTTCTTTTTCTAAAGCTAACTGCTCTTTAACAGAAGGTTTTTTTTCATGGGTTTTTTTCTTTTTTGCCATACGTATAATTATTAAATATAAATCTTATTTACTTTAAGTATATTATGTTTAATTGCAAATAGCTTGCCAAGTAAAGAAATTAAGACAAATTGACAGGATATTTACAAGCATTAGCTAATTCGGGTTATTTTTGCTCCAATCGCATTAAGTCTCTTATCAATATATTGATAACCCCTGTCAATTTGCTCAACACTATGAATAATACTTTCTCCATTTGCGGACAAAGCTGCTAAGAGAAGAGAAACTCCTGCTCGGATATCTGGAGATGTCATTGTTGTTCCTCGAAAAGGTTGATGGTCAAGACCAATTACTGTCGCTCGATGAGGATCACAAAGAATAATTTGCGCTCCCATATCAATTAGTTTATCTACAAAAAATAGACGGCTTTCAAACATTTTTTGGTGTATTAAAACAGATCCTTTTGCTTGGCAGGCTACTACTAGAATTATGCTCAGTAAATCAGGTGTAAATCCTGGCCATGGAGCGTCTGATATAGTTAATATAGAGCCATCAATAAAATTTTGAATTTCATAACTATCTTGAGATGGTATGTAAAGATCGTCTTCCTGTAACTCTATTTTTATTCCTAGTTTAGAAAAAACAGAAGGAATAACCCCAAGATTACTATAAGAAACGTTTTTAATTGTGATTTCCGATTTTGTTATAGCAGCTAATCCGATAAACGATCCAATCTCAATCATGTCTGGAAGCACTGTATGACAACAACCGTGCAAACTTTCTACTCCGTGAATTTTAAGTAAATTTGACCCAGTACCCTCAATATTTGCCCCCATTTCATTAAGCATTTTGCATAATTGCTGTAAGTAAGGTTCACATGCAGCATTGTATATAGTTGTTGTTCCTTTTGCCATAACTGCGCTCATTACAATATTGGCTGTACCAGTAACAGAAGCTTCATCAAGAAGCATGTAAGTCCCAGTTAACTCCTTTGCCTTTACTTCATAAACCTGCTCTTTTTTATCATAATTAAATTCTGCTCCTAATTTTTGAAACCCAATAAAATGAGTATCTACTCTTCTTCTTCCAATTTTATCTCCTCCTGGCCTAGGAATATAACTTTTTCCATAACGAGCCAATAAAGGACCTACAATCATAATAGATCCACGAATCTTACTACTCTTTGCTTTAAATTCTTTAGAAAGTAAATAATCAATATTAATATCCTTAGCTTCAAATTCATAGACATTGTCTTCAATTTTATTAATCTCTACATTTAAATCTTTTAGCAAATCGATAAGAATATTGACATCTAAAATATTAGGTAAATTTTTGATAGTAACCTTTTTTTCTGTCAGAAGTACAGCGCAAAGAACTTGAAGAGCCTCATTCTTAGCCCCTTGAGGAATTAGAGTTCCTTTTAACTGATGACCTCCTTTTATGTGAAAGGTACTCATCTTCGTTTTCTATATTTTTTTCTATAATGATGTGAATGAGTTTTTTTTGTTTTAACTAAAGAGCTTGCGTTAATAAACTCAAATCCTTCAGGAACAGAAAGTTTTCCGCTTGATAATTTGTCTAGATGAATTAGAATTGTTTTATCTTCAACCGAATTTTTATTAAACAATAGATATGATTTTTTCATGTGATTAGCAATCATTCCAATCATGTATTTTTTTTCTATACCTTCTTCCATATCTATAGCCAGATCTATCATATTTTGCAAATTAATTCCATAGAAAGGAAATTTAATTTTATTTTTTGGGTAATTAATTTTAGAAGGTCGCGCATTAAGTTTTTCTAATTCAGGAGCTGGATAAGGAGATTCTACATCTAATTCAAATTCTGACATTATAAATAAATGATCCCAGAGCTTGTGTGTAAATTCTTTTACGTCTCTTAAATGAGGATTCATTTGCCCCATAAAAGAAATAATTTCTTTTACACATTTCATTCGTTTTTCTTTATCCTTTAAGCTGACAGCATGAGCTACCATTTTTTGAACATGACGACCATATTCTGGAATAATAAGCTCTTTACGTTTTGTATTATACTCCATATGTGAAAGATTATTAATTACAAAAATATATAAATACTAAAGAACTCAACAATATATTTTAATCATTTATAAAATTTAGACAGGTACTATATTTAAATGCCCAATGTAAGTCCGACTAAGAAATTAGTTCCAGCTTGGGGGAAATATGCAGCCATGTTATAACCACCTTCTTTATTTTTGTTTACATATAGGTCATCAGACGTCGGATCATAACCGTTAGAAATAAACCTGTAGACCCAAGCGTTATTTTCATATTTTTTGTTAAAAATATTGTTAATATTAAAAGTGATTTCTGATTCTTTAAGCCAGCTACTTTTGATATCCATATTTATGTAGATATTATTTACAGTATAAGCATCTAACATCCTATCGTTAGATGATGTATTGTCAATAAATTGCCTCCCAACGTGTTTTGTTATTAAAGATAAAGACAAATTGTCATTGATTTGAAGTTTAATTCTAGAATTCCAAATTAGATTAGGAGAAAATGAAATATCTGTATTTGAATGATCTATTGTATTTTGAGCCCCAGTATCCCAATTATCTACATATTCAGTAAACTGGTTAATTTTGTTTTTACTAATTGTTATATTTCCATTCCAATCTATTTTTTTACTTAGCGCAACAGCCCCTTCAAATTCTAGCCCACTTCTAAAGGAATTATCTACATTAGTTCGAATATATGCCCCTACATTGTTTATTTGACCAGTAGCAACCAATTGATTTCGATAATTCATACGATATAAAGTAGTTTTTAGGGAAATTTTTTTTAACTTAATTTCATGAGAAACTTCCCAATCAAAAAGCGTTTCATGTACTGGATACTTGTCATATTCACTATCTACATAATCATTGCGGTTAGGCTCCTTATTTGCAATTCCAAAAGAAGCATAAAAAATCTGACTTTGGCTTAAACTATGATAGATTCCCACTTTTGGATTAAAAAAGGAAAGAGACACGTTTCTTATACCTAAATCTCCTTGATCATCAATCCCTTGAAATTTGTAACCTAACCATCTTTTTTGTAAATCAACATACATATTAGTTTGAGTTGATCTTTGATAAATAACTTTACAATATGCATTTTGATCAATTTTTTTAGCTTTATTCCAATAGTATTCAAAATTGTGAGGTATATTAGACGAATATTCAGCCCATATTATATTGCCATAATGCTGTCCTTCATATTGATTAATAGCACCACCAATAGTTAGATTAAATTTTTTAAAATTATGCTTAAAAGAATAAACTATTCCGCCAAAATCATTGCTTAGCCATTTCCTCCTTATTAGATCAGTTTCGTATATTGTATCAAATAAAGTAGTTATATTTTGAATTCCATAATTCAAAAAAGGCTCATTTAATTTTTCTTGCTCATAAAACCCTTCTCCATGTGTATAATGTGCAGATATTTTAACATGTGATTTTAAACCTATCTGTCGATCGTAATGCAGTTGATAATGTGTTTGTTGGTAATTATCAGTTTCATTATCATAAGTATAAGGATTATAGGTCCTGAGACTGTCTATATTTAAGAAACGTAAAGGAACACCGTACCAAGCTTGATAGGTTTTTTCGTGACCACCGAAAACTAAAGCTCTTAAAGCTTGTTTTTTAGCATAGTAGCCTAATTCAAACATATACGATGTTAAATCAGAACTTGCTCTATCAATAAAACCTTGCGAAGAGATTTTAGAAATTCTACCATCTAAAGCAATATGATTGTTAATTAGACCAGTTCCAAACTGTATATTATTTTTATAACTAGAAAAGGATCCAACACTATTTGCTGATCTCACATACGATTTTTTACTAGATTTATTTGTCTGAAAGTTGATAGTTCCTCCAAATGCTGAAGCTCCATTACTAGACGTGCCTACACCTCTTTGGATTTGAATATTTTCTATAGAAGAAGCAAGATCGGGCATGTTAACCCACCACACTCCTTGACTTTCAGCATCATTCACAGGTATACCATTGATTGTCACATTTATTCTAGTCGCATCTGAACCTCTCAATCTGAATGATGTATAGCCAAATCCATTACCAGCATCTGAGTTGCTTACAATAGAAGGTGTGAAATTTAAAATATAAGGGATATCTTTGCCATGATTTTTTTCATTTATCTCTGATTTTGTTAGATTAGTAAATGAAATAGGAGTTTTTTTAGTTGCTCGTAATGCATTCACATTTACCTCATTTAAAAATTTAGTAACAGTAGTCGTATCTTGTACTATATTCTGAGCAATTGAAATAATAGGAATACAGGTAGTCAATAAAATTAAAATTCTTTTATGAATCATCATTTTTAAATAAAAAAAGTTTTTAATAATTTCCTTTCAAGAATTACCTTGACAGGTTCAAAGAGTATAATCTCAGCCGTTAATTTAAGGCACCCCATTTGAATAGTTCACAAAATTATAAAAAATATAAATAAGCTTAAAATTGGAAATATATTTTTGATAGCAGAAATCGTATTGCTTACCCTAACATCCTCTTGACCAGATATTAAAATAAATTCTTTTTTATAATTTTTAAGTTCAGTCACATATAGATTGTGTATTTCTTGCCGTTGATAAGGATTTTCTCTCAAAGAATCATCTTGCCATTTTATATCTGGTTTACAGAGTAAATATAGTCTCTCTTCTTTATTTTGCTCTTCTATTTTTTTTAAAATGAACTTGTCACAATTGCCGTATTTATAATTACTCCATATTTTTAATGTAATTAGATCAGTGTCACAAAACAATAGCTTTGTATTTCTATATTTTTTTTCAAATTCAATCTGTTTTTTTGCTATCTCAACCAAATCTTTTTTGTTATATTTTCTGTCAATTTTAAGCAAGTAATCCCTTGAATACTCTTTGATAAAAGGATAATTATAGTATTTTGAAATTTGACGACAGAGAGTAGTTTTTCCTGTACTTTCCGTTCCTGTGAAAATTACTTTAATCATATGCTTCCATTTTTTTTATCCACGAAAAGTACCCATATATAGCAAAAGCAGTATAAACAATAAACAAAAATGCTGTTTGTTTTAGATCTCTTGAGTCATAGAGATAAACAGAGGCAATATCAATCACAATCCAATAAAGCCAATTACCTAATATTTTTTTAGCAACCATAAAAGTTGCAAAAATACTGAAGACAGTGGTAAACGAATCAATAATAGGCATTTCTGCATCTGTATATGTTGAAAATATAAATCCTAAAAAAAATGCAGCTACAGTACCTGCTAAAATTGTAATTAAATGTTTATGAATTGACCATTCAGATATAGCTATTACTTTTTTTAGACTCATATTAGGAGTTTGCCTATTTTTATTTGCAGACCAGTTCCAAAATCCATAAATACTCATAAAGAAATAGAAGACTTGAAGGCCAGTTTCCATATAAAGCTTAGAATGGTAGCAAATGTATATGTATATGATTACGCTTATCATTGCCGCTAACCAACACCAAATAACTTGTTTAGCAGCTAAAAAAACATAGAGAATACTAAATACAATAGCTATTGTTTCCAGATAATAAAACATTATCTCCAGTTATGAATCGCGTTTGAAATTTCCTTGATTAGTTTCTTTTGTTTCTCAATTGCATCCCCAATAACTATAATGTCAGCTCCTGCATTGCAATTTTCTAAAGCCTTTTCAACTGTAGAAATCCCTCCACCAACAATTATTGGAGCCTGAATAACAGTCCTTACACTTTTTATCATAGAGCTAGAGACGGGATTTAAAGCACCGCTACCACCATCTAAAAAGATTAACTTTAATCCAAGCATTTCCCCTGCCATAGCTGTACAGGCAGCTATAGAATTTTTATTGCTTGGAATAGGAGTGCTATTACTCATGTAAGAAGCAGTAGTTGATTGACCGCTATCGATTAACATATATCCAGTCGGTAATACTTCAATATTTGATTGCTTTAATATTGGGGCCGCTTCAACTTGTTTGCCTATTAATGTATCTGCATTTCTTCCAGATATCAAAGATAAAAATAGTATTGCATCTGCTTTGGAGTTGATTTGCATTGTATTTCCTGGAAACAATACAATAGGAATTGTAGAATTGGTTTTTAAAATGTTAAGACAGTTATCTAAATTATCTCTTTCAAGTAGACTTCCCCCAAGAAAAAATAAATCTACAGATGAATTATTTGCGCGCTCTACTAAATCAATAAGATTGTCTTCGTTTTGTTTGTCAGGATCGATAAGTATAGCAAAAAGCTTTTTATTACGCTCTTGCGAATTTTTAATAAATTTAAAAATATTCATTTTATCTTTCTTTACTGCAAACATACACTAAATAGTGGTTATTTATTTTCTCATATTGCAATATGTATGATTTTTGCTTAAAAACAGCATGCAAATTTCCTGATTTCTTAATATCAAATGGACTTATGATAATATCAGTCTTAAAATTAATTTTTTTTTGATTAACTAATTTAAAAATACATTCTTTTGCTGACCAAATTAAAGTTGCGACAGCAGTTGTTAATTTAATATGATTTTGTCTTGTTATAAATTTTGAAGCTGCATTTATTGCTTTTTGACTTATTTCTTCTATGTCTATAGCTACGTTATTATCTCCTACTATAATACTGCAATAATGTTTGCTGTGAGATATTGAAATATTTTTCCCATTATCAAGCTTCGGCTTACCCGTAACATCGTAGATTATTTTTGCTTTTTCAAATATAGAGTTAACCAATATCCTTGTCGCAAGCCATTCTTTTGCTCTTTTAGGATTTTTATGTAAAATTTTCTCGCTTGGATTTAGTTCATTTAATTCTTCTAAAGATTCTGTTATTTCCCAAACTGCTAAAAGAGTATTTTGATTAATCTGTTTTTTTACAATAATTGCCATTGCATTAATGATATCGTTGCTAAAATATATAATTATATATATCTTTGCATTGTATTTTAAAATCAATAAAAATAACTCTTAAATTTTAAATAAATGAACTATAAAGTGAAGGATATTTCTTTGGCAGATTGGGGAAGAAAAGAGATTTTGCTAGCAGAGGCAGAGATGCCCGGATTAATGTCTTTAAGAGAAGAATATAAAGATGCTAAACCTCTTGATGGCGCTAGAATTGCAGGATGTTTACACATGACAATACAAACCGCTGTACTTATTGAAACCTTAGTATGTTTAGGAGCTGAAGTTACCTGGTCATCATGCAATATATTTTCCACACAGGATCATGCGGCCGCAGCTATTGCTGCTGCAGGTATTCCAGTTTTTGCATGGAAAGGGATGAATGACAAAGAATTTGATTGGTGTATTGAAAAAACACTAACAGCATTTGAAGAAAATAAACCTTTAAACATGATTTTGGATGATGGCGGGGATTTAACAAATATGGTTTTAGATAAATATCCAGAATTAGTGGATGAAATTAAAGGTCTTTCCGAAGAAACAACCACAGGAGTACATCGTCTGTATGAAAGAATGCAGAAAGGAACACTTCCAATGCCTGCAATTAATGTTAATGATTCGGTAACGAAATCGAAGTTTGATAACAAGTATGGTTGCAAAGAATCTTTAGTTGACGCTATAAGACGTTCAACTGACATAATGATGGCAGGAAAAGTAGCAGTGGTTGCTGGATATGGAGATGTTGGTAAAGGTTCTGCTGCTTCTTTGAAAGGAGCAGGAGTACGTGTTATAGTAACGGAAATTGACCCAATTTGCGCTCTTCAGGCAGCAATGGATGGATTTGAAGTAGCAAAAATGACAAATGCAGTAAAAGAGGCAGATATTGTGGTAACCGCTACTGGAAATAAAGATATAATCCAAGGACATCATTTCCAGCTAATGAAAGATAAGACAATTGTTTGTAATATAGGTCATTTTGATAATGAAATCGATGTTGCCTGGTTAAATGAAAATTGCGGCTCAAGCAAGGAGCAAATCAAACCTCAAGTTGATAAATACACAATCAATGGCAAAGATATTATATTGCTTGCAGAAGGAAGGCTTGTTAATCTTGGCTGCGCTACTGGACATCCTTCATTTGTTATGTCAAATTCATTTACCAACCAAACATTAGCTCAATTAGAATTATGGAATAATTCTCAATCCTATAAAAATGAAGTGTATATGCTTCCAAAGCATCTAGACGAGAGAGTCGCAAGACTTCATCTTAATAAGATTGGTGTTGAATTGGACGAATTGCGTATTGATCAAGCTGAATACATTGGAGTAAAACAAGAAGGTCCATATAAGCCCGACTACTACAGGTATTAATTATAAATATAGAGTAGATTATTTTGCAGGCTATAATTGTACTGTTTGAGCCCTAATATTGCTGGGCTATTTGCAGCAATTCCATCCTGATCTAATAAAAAAGCAGATTCACAACATCCGCAAAATGCAAGACTACCATTTATTGAATCAATTTTAGAACAATCAAGAGAAGGTTCATAACTACAGTTTCTGTCATAAACTCTGTATTCAGAATTAGCAAAATGGTAAATGATTATTCCTTTTACTCCTCCTTCTATCAAAATACTATTCCCAATAGCTGTTAAATTACTGTATTCTGGTAGATTAAGATTTATCTCAATATTTACATATACATTCTCAATATAATTTTTCTCAGTTCTACAAGAGAAAAAAAAGATAATTGTTATAAAAATGTAAATACCTTTTTTCATTACTTAAGTTTCAACAAATAAATGAAAAAAATATCGTAATCAAATTGTGAATTATTTATATATTTACAGACTTTTGAAAAAATAAAAATACTTTATAACCGAAATAGCAGCCTATGTTTAGAAAGATTTATTTGACACTAGCAACGATTTTAATCTCATTGATTGGTCTTGCGCAAACGGGTACTCTTAAAGGAGTAATAAAAGATGCAGCCTCTGGAGAACCGATCCCATTTGCAAATGTTATTGCAGAAAAAAATGGTAATCAAATAGGTGGAGCTACTACTGATTTTGATGGTAATTATGTTATAAAACCAATTGAACCAGGAAAGTATACTTTAAAAGCCACTTTTGTCGGATATCAGACTGTTGAGGTTACTGGTATCATAGTTTCAGCTAATAAGATAACTTTCCAAGATATAAATTTACAAGAAGGAGTTGCTTTAGCAGAAGTTAAAATTATAGAATATAAAAAACCATTACTTGATCAAGATAATCTTTCTGGAGAAACAAAAACGGCAGAGGAGATTGTAGCCTTACCTACTAGAAGTGTTGCTTCTGTTGCCGCTACTACTGCTGGTATATATCAGAGAGATGAGGGGGATGCGGTAAACATTAGAGGTTCAAGAACTGATGCTACTGAATATTATATAGATGGAATAAAAGTTAGAGGATCTTTAGGAGTTCCAACGTCAGGTATTGAGCAAATCACTGTTGTGACTGGAGGTCTTCCTGCACAATATGGTGATGCTACTGGTGGCGTTATTTCTGTGACTACTAAGGGGCCTTCTAACAAGTTTTTTGGACAGGTAGAATTAGAATCATCCTCTTTATTTGACGATTACAATTACAACCTTTTGGGATTTGCATTATCTGGACCGATTATTAAAAAAAGAAATAGTGATGGTACTAGAGGAAGCTCTATATTAGGATATTTTATTGCTGGAGAGCTTAGAAGTGTAGATGATACAGATCCTTCCGCTATTGGAGTTTGGAAAGTAAAAGATTCTAAACTTGATGAGCTTAGAGCAAATCCTTTTCAGATAGCTCCTAATGCAGCTGCTGGATTTTTAAGTACATCTGATTTTTTAACTGAAAATGATTTTGAAAACGTACAGGCTAAACTCAATACAAATCAAAAAAGATTTAATATATCTGGAAAATTAGATTTTAAGCCTGCTAAAAATACTTTCTTTTCATTTGGAGGAAGTTATTACGCAAGAAGTAGTAGAGACTGGTCTTATTGGAGATCTATGTATTCATGGGATAATAACAGAGAGTCTACTCAAAAAACATACCGTCTTTTTGGTAAACTGACACAAAAGTTTGGTTCAGATGAAGCTAACGATGAAAAGAGTGCTACTACTATTAAGAATGCTTTTTTTACAATTCAAGGAGATTATACTAATAACAGATATACATGGGTAGATAGTGATCATCAATTTAATTTGTTTAATTACGGACATGTAGGTAAGTTTACAACAGATAGAACAAAAATTTATAATCGTAATGATGTTTTAGACACTAATACAGGTATCTGGTATTCAAATGTACAGGAAATGACGGGCTGGCAGGATACTTTATTTGATTTTAATGAATTTGCTTTCGGAAATCCATTAAACCCATCTCTAGTTAATTACACAAGAGCATATTATGATATGTTTGAGAGATATGGAATGACTTCTTACGTTGGAACTGAGAGTGACGGAGTTATTCGAACAGCTGCAGATTTACAAGGACAAGGATTATTAAATGGACAAAGCCCTGCATCAGTATATTCTTTATTCGGTAATCATGGTACGATTTATGGCGGGGCATATAAACAAGAAAATACTCAAACTACATTTAAAGCAGCAGGTTCTGCAGACATTAAATCACATGAAATTTCCTTTGGTTTTGAGTATGAACAAAGAAGGGATTACTATTGGGGGTCAAGCCCAACAAGCATGTGGACCTTAGGAAGACAGCTAACCAATATGCATATAATGGAAAGAGATTTATCAAATCCTATTTTCGTAACTGATGTTAATGGCATTTTTCAAGACACAATAGATTACAATAGACTGTATGTCGAGTCAGCTCAATCAACTTTTGATAAAAATTTACGACTACAATTGTTTGGTGATGATGTAGATTTGCCTGAAAATCAGCTCCAGTTTATAGATATAGATTCTTATGATCCATCGACTTTTAATATAAAAATGTTCAGTGAAGATGAGCTTTTAAATAGCGGATCATCTTTAGTTTATTATTATGGGTATGATATTTATGGAGATAAAGTTGATTACGGATCTTCTTTAGACGCTTTTTTTGACACAACTGGATCAAAAAGGTATATAGCTCCTTTTGAGCCTATTTACACAGCAGGATATATACAGGATAAGTTTGCTATAGAAGATCTGATTTTTAACATTGGACTTAGAGTCGATAGATATGATGCAAACCAAAAGGTGCTTAAAGATAGGTACTTACTTTATAGCGCCTATAGCGCAGGAGCACAAAATGATGATGGTGATTTTTGGGATGGAATGACAAATTATTCGAATGGAAATAATGGTACTCATCCATCTACAATTGGAAATGATTATGTAGTTTATGTTGATAATGTTAATAGTCCTACTAAAGTTGTAGGATATAGAGATGGAGATAATTGGTATAACGCACAAGGATTAGGAATTTCAGACCCAACATTATTAGCTGATGCAGCTGGAGGTCAAATACAACCATACTTAGTAAATCCACAGAATGCAGCTGTAGGTTATGTGACTCAGGATGCATTTCAGGATTATAAACCAGAAGTAGTGTTTATGCCTAGAATAGCATTTTCATTCCCGATTTCGGATGAAGCACAATTTTTTGCTCACTATGATGTGTTAACACAGAGACCTCCTGGCAATAATAGACTTGAGCCTGTTGATTATTTATTTATGGCGGATAGAGTTGGAGCTACTTTAAGTAACCCTGATTTAAAGCCAGAGAAAACAATTGATTATGAATTAGGGTTTGCAAAAACTCTTTCTTTAAGATCAGCTTTAAAAATTTCTGCTTTTTACAAGGAGATGAGAGATATGATACAAGTGATCAATACATTAGGAGCATATCCTGCTCAATATGTAACTTATGGAAATATAGATTTTGGAACCGTAAAAGGTTTGTCAGTTAATTATGATTTAAGAAGAACAAATAATGTTAGTTTAACGGCAAATTATACATTACAATTTGCAGACGGTACAGGTTCTTCAGCTACATCAGGATCTAGCTTAGTAAATACAGGTCAGCCTAATTTAAGAACTACTATTCCTTTAAGTTATGATCAGCGCCATGCTCTTACAGCTAGCGTAGATTATAGTTATGGAACTGGAAAGGATTATAATGGACCTGTTTTGTTTGGTCTTAAGTTTTTAGAAGATGCTGGAGCTAACATCATGATGAGTGCAGGTTCTGGAACGCCATATAGCAAACAATCTAATATCACGCAAGAAGCAGCTTCTGGAATTAATGACAGATCAACTCTAGAGGGTAGTTTAAATGGTTCACGCTTACCTTGGCAATTTCGTTTAAGCGCAAAACTCAATAAGAATTTTGTTATTAAATGGTCTGATAAAAAAAGATCTAATCTAAATGTTTATGTTCAGGTTCAAAATCTGCTGGATGCAGAAAACATAATAAGCGTTTATAGAGCAACAGGAAATCCTGAGGATGATGGGTATTTAACTTCAGCTGCTGCTCAAAATTCCATTGATGCAAAAAATGATCCAAACGCTTTTAGATATCTATATTCGTTAGCTGTAAATAATCCGTCAAATTATAGCTTGCCGAGAATGTGGAGGGCGGGAATTAGTATCGATTTTTAATCAAAAAGAATAGATAAATTTATTGAAAATAGAAATATAATATGAACAAAAAAATAAATAGGATAGTACTAATTAGCTTTTTCATTTTTAGCCTAAGCACAATTGCAAAAGAAAACGTTGTTAATCCGGGAGCAACTACTGTAGTGTATACAAAAACAGCTTCTGGATGTAGTCCCGCAACATCACAGACTGACTTAGATGTTAATAATGTAAGGACCACTATTATGAATGGAGGTGATATGTGGTGGAATTTAGATGACGCTAGATACGAGATACCGAAAGATGGCAACAGACATTCCATGTTTGCGGGTGCTTTATGGATTGGTGGTGTTGATGCTGGAGGGCAGTTAAAAGTTGCCGCGATGACCTATCGTCAGGGAGGAAATGATTTTTGGCCAGGACCATTAAATACAGCTACAGCAACTACTGATGAAAATAGTTGTACAGCTTGGGATAAACACTTTAAAATTGATCGTTCAGTAGTTGAACAGCACATTAGTCAGTTCGAGTCTGATGACGCATATAGAAATGATTATCTTGCGTATCCTGAGATTATTAGAAATTGGCCAGCACACCCTTCTTTAGTAGATGGAACAGTAGCTGGAGCAGACTATTATTTAGCTCCTTTTTATGATAAAAATGGAGATGGTTTTTATAATCCATCTGATGGAGATTATCCAGATTATAATATAACTGGAACAAATGATAATGCAAGGTTATATGGAGATCAAACTTTATTTTGGATTTTTAATGATAAAGGTAATATTCATACCGAAACCGAAGCTGAACCTCTTG